>OBLI01001767.1_pt1 | contig 20150 bp, 30 predicted proteins | sample 1519701 | NCBI WGS metagenome assembly OBLI01 (sample SAMEA3663005, study PRJEB22513) | pig gut metagenome | biome: pig gut; feature: pig-associated habitat; material: faeces | place: France | collected 2012
CTACCTCCTAAAAATTTATTTCTTATATTTATATTATATAATAAAATTTTAAAAAAGTAAAATAAAAGTAAGAAACTTCAAATTTATATTAAAATTATAAAAATTTTATTTACTAATTTTGTCCTAAAATTTATAAACCTAATGCTTTTAATAAGTCTTCAACATTTCTTTTTTCTTCTGGTGTTGGTTCAATAATTTTAGGTTTTTCTCCAAAATTAAAATTTTCAACAATAGGATTAACCACTTGCGCGGCAGCACCGATCATGTTACCATTACCTGGATCATCGATAATATCCTTTGCCGCAGTTAATGTTACTTTTATTTGAATTGGCAATCCATCTTCTACTGTATTTATTCTTATTTCTTTTTCATTTAAAAAGCTATCTTTAAATGTATCTAATATTTTTTGTTGTATTTCTAACTTTGCTTTTTGCCCTTTAGCCATTTGCTCTTTCCTCACTTTCTTCTTTTTTCTTATCTAATTTTACTAATAATTTTGCTTTTTGTAAAGTTTTAGATAAATCATTTACTCTTTCACACATTTTACAACGTCCATTTTTAAAACATTCTTTTCCACATTTTATTCTTTTTTGTGCAAATCTAGGAATTATATATCTACTGTCTATATCAGAATCTAATCCAATAATAATTTCATTTAATTTTCCAAACCATTTTTTATCATTATGATATATATCATATAATACATCTAATTTTTTACCATCATCAAAGAACTGAATAACATCAACATAAGATTCATATTCATCTATATCTTCTGGTCTAATGAAAAATGTTTTTAATGTATCAGTTTCTAACCAAGAAGATTGACATACATTAGGAAAAACTCTAATTTGTATATCTTTTTTATGAGCTATTGCCGCAACTTTATCTATTTCAAAACCAAGATTTTCTGTAATATATATATCTGATACATTTAAATTTGATAAACCTATAAAAGTATCCCAATCATTTACATATATATTAAAGAAAAATTTAAAATTAGCTTTTTTTAATATTTCTTTTATTTCTTTATTATATTTAGCTAATCTTATTGAAAAATTAAAATCTGGATTTTCTTTTTTAATTGCTATAAATTTTTCTAACACTTTATCTTTTAAGCATTCATCTATATCATCAATTGAAAAAATAATTCTTTGATTAGTATTACTCTTAGCATATTCAATTAATTTTAAAAAATCTTTTTTATTATATCTTATAATTAATTCTTCAACTGAATTAATTAATTTTTTAGAACATTCAGTATTATATTCTATGCAATACTTCATTTTCTTCCTCCTCTTGTTTTAATCTATAAACAACTATTCGTTTATTAGTTTCTACATCTCTTGCTTTAGTTTTTTCAACCAATCCCTCTTGAATTAATTTAGTTAATCTTGGAACTATTTTTTCTTTAGATAAGTCTTCTATATCTGCATTTGCAATTAAAACTTCAAGATATATTTCTTCTAAACTTTGATAGTAGTCTGTTATAGCATTAAATACTCTATCTTTAAGTACATCTTCTGTTTTAACTCTCTTTTTAGATACTCTTATTTTTTCTTTTTCTACTTTTTCTTGCAATAGTTCTAATTGTCTATCTATAAATTTAACTAAATCTTTTTTATCAAATCTATCAGATTCTATTGCTAATTCTCTTAATATATTAAACCATTCTTTTTTTGTTCTTTTCATTTTTTTTCTTCCTTTTATAATATTATATCAAAATTTTTTACAAAAGTCAATCGATATTTGGATACCTTTTAATAATTGTCATAAAAATTTATTATTTCTAAAAAATCTAATTCAGTAAAATCAGATCTAGTTAAATTATTACTATTTAATATTTCTGTTAATGTTAAACTATATTTATATTGTTTTATATCTTTTATTATTTTTTGCTTATTTTCATCGCTTTGCATTATAAAATAAGTACAGCCATTTGCGCGGCCGCCGATTAAGGCACTAAAGGGATCTCCCGCATTAAACATATTTATCACTCTCCTTCTTTAAAATTTTTTCTTTTTTATTTTTTATATTATTAGGTCTTAAAGGTTTTGAATTTAGATCTGGAGAATATAACCCACATTTTTGCATACCTTTCCAAATATTACAACCTTTTCCTTTTGAACATTTTCCTGCTCTTATATAATATTTACATAAAAAATTTCTATCTTTCAATTTTATTCATCTCTTTCTATTCATTATATCCAGAATAATCTAATAATATTGGAAGATTATTCTTATAACCAATATTTTCTGAATGTAAATCATTTATATCATAATCTTTTAGAAAAGTCAAAAATTTTTTTAACATATAAAAACCATATTTTTTAAATGCTATAAATAGCCATTCTGATTCTAATCCATAATTATAAGCAATAATTTCTGAAGTTTTTACTAATGAGTCTTTTATTTTTATATAATCTTTATTATTTTCATCAAAAGATTTATGAATATTAGAATTATAAAATGTTTGTACAATAGGTTGAGTATATATTGGATAATCTTGAATAGTAGTAATATATTTAGTTTCAGCAAAAAATATTTCTACCTTTTCTTCTTTAGCATAATTATATAAATTAGCTTCTAATCTACAATAATCCCAGTCACCATCTGCTCCATAGAATTCTTCAACATCATCTCCATAGCAACTTCCTTCTCCAACAAAAGGTATTTTTATAACCACATCTAAATCTTTAAAAAATAAAATTCCTTTAGTAGCTCCTGAATCACTATCTAAATAACAATTTTCTTTTTTAAGAGGATTTACAACTTTACTATAAAAATTTTTATTAGTTAAATCTCCTTTTAAATCACATACTTTATTTATTGTTTCTAACACTTCTTTTAAATTCATATTAAATCAACTCCTTTTATAATTAAATTATACTAAAATTTTTTATAAAAATAAAATAGAATTTTAATTCCTATGCTTTTTAATTCTTATTTGACATAGTTAAAAAATTTTGGTATAATTTCAATAGAAGGAAGAAGATGATGATATGAGAAAAAGATATGCAGTTACAGATTTACATGGATGTTATGAATTATGGGAAGCTATAAAAAATTATTGTGGAGAAAAAGATAATATTATTTTTTTAGGAGATGCAATAGATAGAGGAGAATATGGCTTAGCTATTATGCAAGAATTATTAGAAGATAAAAGAGTAGATTATATATTAGGTAATCATGAAGAAATGTTTTTGAAAGCTATTCAAGAATATTTAAAAGATTTTAATGAATTTAATTTATTAAATAGTTTTGAATATAGTCATTGTTATATGAATGGCGGCAGCTCTACTTTTAAAGATTTTTTAAATCTACCCAAAGATGAACAAATTAAATTATATCAATCTTTAAAAAGACAATGTAAAAAATATATGGTTTATAAAAATAAAGAGGGAAAAGAAATATTTTTATCTCATTCTGGTTGTTCATTTAAAGATCTATTTAATTTAAAAGAAGCTGATTTAACTTGGAATAGAGATCATATTAATGAGCCCAATTATCTTATACATTCTAATTTAATTATGGTTCATGGGCATACACCAGTTCAATTTATAACTCATAAAAATGAAATTTATAAATATTTTAATGAAAGTAAAATAGATATAGATTTAGGATGTGTAGAGTCAGGTATTGCCGCATTACTAGATTTAGATACATTAGAACCTATATATTTTAAAATAGATAAAGGAGATAAGAATGAATAAAATTACAGATGAAGAAATAATGAACGTATTGAAAGAACAAAAAGAATTTTTAAATGAAAAGTTTGATGAAAAACAGTGCTTAGGACTTTTTATTTATGGTAAAGTAAATTATGGTTTTGCAGAATCAATAGATGATATTCAAACAGTTTTTTGTTATATTCCTACTTTTGAAGAATTATGTATAAAGATGAACCCTATCCAAATATATTATATTAAAGATAATAAAGAAAGACAAATTAGAGTTTGTGATGTTAGGTTGTTATATATGTTAGCAACAAATCAAGAAAAAATAATTATGGAAGCTGTCTTTTCTGAATATTGTATTATAAATCCTAGATATAAAAAAGTTTTTGATAAATATATTTATATGAATAGAGAAGCTATATTTCATTGCAATCAAGAGTTAAGAATTCAGAAAGCTATTGAAAATGGATATATAGCATTAAATAATTATAAAGAAACAAAAAATTCAGAAGAATTATTTGAAGCTTCAAGATTAAGGATCTCATGTAGATTATATATACAAGGAAATTCTTGTCAAAATTGTATTAATCTTAAAAAAGATTATCATGTTAATTATTTATGGCAAGTAAAACATGGAGAAATAATCCCAGAAATACAAGAAATTGAAGATGATTTTGAAGAAATGTTAATAGAAGCTTCTGAATTTACTGAAAATAAAAATTGTAAAGATTTAATAAAAAATTCTGTAATAGAATTAATGACTATTGCTTTGACAGATATGGTAGAAAGAAAAAGTTTAAAAGATATTTTTACTAAAAATGAACAAAAAGCATTAAATATTATTATTTCTAATTTAAAAGATGGATATGAAGGAAATATATCAATTTCTCAATTAATTGAATCAGAAAATATTTCAAGACCTGTATTTAAAAATACTTTAAGAAAAATGAAAGATAATAAAATTGCGGAAATAAATAATCAAGGCACTAAAGGAACTTATGTTAAGATTATAGATGGAGAATTATTAAGTAATAATTCTATAATTGATAAATAAAAAATTTTATAATATAATATATAAAGGAGTTAATGTATATGTTTAAAATAATATTGCCAAAATTTATTTTTGAAATTGAAAGATGGAAGTAGAATAAAGAATATAGAGTATATGTTTCTAATATGGGGCATATATTAGATGAACATAAAAAACCACTTCCAATTTTATTTGGCGGCGGCTATATGGCAGTAAGATTAAATAGAAATACTTTGAAACCAATTCATAGATTAGTATTACTTACATGGAGACCAATACCAAATGCAGAAGATTTAACTGTTGACCATTTAGACTCAAATAAAAGAAATAATAAATTAATTAATTTAGAATGGGTAACAAGAGAAGAAAATCAAAAAAGAGCAAAAGTTAAAACAATAACTAAACAAGTAGCAAAAGAATTAAAAATGGAAGATCCAATTTATAAAGTTAAAGGTGAAGATATAATTTTTAATAATATAAATAAAGCTACTAATTATATTATAAATAGAAATTTTCATAATGATAAAGAAATGTATAAAATAGCTAAAAGAAAAATAAAAGAAGCAATAGCTACCAATACTAAATATTGCGGTATATATTGGAAAGAAATAAAGGAGGTATAAAATAATGGTAAATGAAAAAGGACAAAGAGAACTTTGTTATGTAGTTAAAATAGATAATATAGAGCCAATAGTTGGTTCAGATAACTGTGAAGCTGCTATCGTTGGTGGATGGAAAGTAATGGTAAGAAAAAATACTTTTAAAGTAGGAGATTATGCAATATATTTTGAAATTGATAGCAAATTACCTGAAACATATTGGTCTGAATTTTTAAAATCAAAACATTATAAAGTAAAAACACAAAAATTTACCTTTGGCGGAAAAGGATGTTTTTATTCACAAGGATTATTAATGTCATTTGATGATTTTGGAATACATGGTGGTAATTTGTCTATAATAATAGAGCTAGCAATGAGAGCTAATATGGGTGTAGATATATCTAAAACTTTTCTAACAAAAGAATTGGGTGTTACTTATGCAGTAAAAGAAGATAATAAAAGAAAATCTAATGTTTCTAAATATGAAAAAATGTACATGAGAAAACTAGAATTATTTAAAGAATATCCAATATTAAAAAAGATATATAAAAATTTCTTAGGAAAAAGAATATTATATTTATTTTTAGGAAGAAAAAGCGATTCAAAAAGTGGATGGCCTGTTGGAAGATTTCCAGGAGTTTCTAAAACAGATCAAGAGAGAATTGAAAATATGGTTTGGGTATTGACAGATAAGACACCATTCATAAAAACACTTAAAGTTGATGGTACAAGTACAACTTTTATTCTTGAGAAAAAAGATAAAAAGTTTGAAGAATATGTATGTTCTAGAAATGTAAGAATGTTTAATGAAAATCAAAATAATTATCATTCAGAAAATGAAAATGTTTATTGGCAAGTATATAAAAAATATAAAATAAGAGAATTTTTAGAGAATTATATTAAAGAGAAAAAAGTTAAATGGGTATGTTTACAAGGCGAAACTGCGGGATGTTCTGAATCTGGAGTAAAAATACAAGGAGATCCAAATAAACTAAATGATTTAAAATTTTATGGTTTTCATTTAACTGATTCAGAAAATGGAAGAATAGATATTGCTACTGCCGCACAGTGTTGTCAAAAAGCAGGTATTGATTGGGTACCAATAATAGATGATAATTATATATTACCAGATGAATTAGAAATATTTAAAAAAGAAGCAGATGGAGAATGTGAAATTGGATCTGGATTAAGAGAAGGATACGTATATTATAAAAAAACAGATCCTACTTTTAGTTTCAAGAATATATCTAGAGAATATTTATTAAAACATAATCAATAGGTAGATAATTTCTACCTATTTTATTTTTATAAAAAAATATGATATAATTTTTATATAATAAAGAAAGGATTTGATAATATGAAAAAAATAATTGTAAATAAAATAATGTGTAATCATTGTGGAGATATAATAGAATCTACTTATATTCATGATTATAAACAATGCAAATGTGGAAAATGCTCAATAGATGGAGGACATGAATATTTAAAAAGGGGCTTCCAAGAACAGAATGATTATAAAGATTTATCTGAAATAGGTGAGGTATAAAAATGTCTAGAAATAATATAACAATAAGTAGATTTTTTTGTACTCAATGTGCGTGTGAAGGGATTCCTATTGCAAGAAAACAACAAAAACAAAGAGAAGCAGGACATTTAAAAAAATTATATTGTATAAATTGTAAAAAAGAATGTAATCATGTAGAAATTCGTCCTTTTGAAGATGGTTATAATTATGAAGATTTTTTAGAAGAATTCAAAATGGGAAGATTTACAAAAGATGGAAAAAGAATTCCAATTAATGAATTGATGGAATGCACAAAAGAAGAATGTGAATATAATAAAGATGGAAAATGTTGGAATTCTAATTATTCTTATGATTGTAAACATAGACCAAATAATGAGGAGAATTGTAATGAGTAATTTAGGTTATATATTTGTTCCAATAGCAAATGCAATTATAGAATTAGGTAAAATAGGAGCATTTACTTTTTTATCTTACTATTTTAATAATATATAGATAATGTTATTTTATATAGTATGTGCTGGCGGTGGTATGTCACTTAGTTATCATGATAAAAAGAAGGAGGAGAAAGAAAATGAGTAAATTATATTTGATGGCAGGAGCGCCTGGATCAGGGAAGACATACTGGGCTACTCATCACTTAACCGAAAATGATAAATATATATCAAGAGATGAAATAAGATTTTCTATGTTAGAAGACAAGGATGATTATTTTGCTAGAGAAAATGAAGTATTTGATGAATTTATTAAGCAAATAAATAACTCATTAATGATATATGATAATATATTTGCTGATGCTACACATCTCAATTTTGCTTCAAGAAATAAAACAATTAGCGGAATCCATGTACCTGTAGATGAGATTAATGTTGTATTTTTAAATACTTCATTAGATACATGTATTAAAAGAAATGCTCAAAGAACTGGAAGAAAATTCGTTCCAGAAACAGTTATAAAAAATATGTATAGGTCAATTAAATTTCCAGAAAAAGAAGAAGGTATTAAAAATGTTTATGTAATTAAAGAAAATGAGCCTATAAATATTATAGAATTAAAATAGAGGAGGTGTTAAAGTGAATAGAGAAGAATATATTGCGCAAGGTTTAATAAGACATATTGGAGAATTTGAAAAACATTATCCTGATCTAGAGATGTTTGTACTTGTTTTACAAGGCTCTCAAAATTATGGATTAGATATTTATACAGATGAATATAAATCTGACATTGATACAAAAGCAATAGTAATTCCATCTCTTGAAGATGTTGTTATGAATAAAAAACCTATTAGTACAACTCATATTTTACCAAATAATGAGCATTTAGATATTAAAGATATTAGATTGTATTTTGATAATTTTAAAAAACAAAATATTAATTTTATTGAAATTTTGTTTAGTCACTATTATATTGTAAATCCTAAATACAGAGATTTATGGGAAGAGTTGGTCGCAGGTCGCGAATTGATCGCTCATTATAATACGAATCAAGCTTTAAGATGTATGTCTGGTATGTCTATGGAAAAGAAAAAAGCTTTATGTCATCCATATCCTAGTTTAATTGATAAAATTGAAAAATATGGGTACGATGGAAAACAATTACATCATATTATTAGAATGTATGATTTCATTTATGCTTATACACATAATAATTTATATGAAGAATGTTTAAAATGTCTACTACATAGAGAAATGATGATGAAAGCTAAATTAAATGAATATACATTAGAAGAAGCTTTACAATTAGCTGATTATTTTGACAATCAGACAAAAGAATTAAAAGATTTTTATCTATTAAAAGAAGATGTAATTAATCAATCCGCACTTGACTTATTAAATAAAATTCAATATAATGTAATTAGAAGAAAAATAAAAGGAGATTTATTAAATGAATAAAATATATTTTATAAGCGATTGCCATTTTAATCATGATAAAGAATTTATATGGAAAGAGCGTGGATATAATAGCATCAAAGAAATGAATGAAGATATAGTAAAGAAGTGGAATAGTATAATTGATGATAATGATATTATATATCATCTAGGTGATTTAGCTCTTGGCAATGTAGATGAAGCTATTAAATATATTAAACAACTTAAAGGACAAATTCATTTAATACGCGGCAATCATTGTACTGACAATAAAGTAGAAAGATATAAAGAATTAGATAATATAATAGATATAAAATATGCTGATATGATTAAATATAAGAAATGGAGTTTTTACTTATCTCATTATCCAACTATGATGGGATGTTGGGCAGATCAGAAGAAGCTCTGGAATATTTCGGGTCACACTCACTCTAAAGATAAATTTGAAAACAAAGAACATAAAGTATATAATGTTGCCGCAGATGCTCATGATTGCAAACCTGTTGAAATAGAACAAATAATTAAAGATATAAAAGAAATAGAATAATCTATTTCTTTTTGTTTGACTTTTGTAAAAAAAAATGATATACTTAAATTAAAGGAGACGATTAGTAATGACAATAAAATTATTATTTTCAAACTATGATAAAGAAACTAAAATATCTACGGTTTTAATAAATACAGATTTAGGAATTTTTAAAGGTCAAGCTATTTTAAAAGAAGAAGACTATGATATAGAATCAAAATTTGCAGGTTGTGAATACGCAGAAATGAAAGCTATTATAAAATATTTAAAAGAAAAAAGAAAAAATATAAATATAGAAATAAAAAATACAAATAATATATTAAATATGTTAAAAAATTATAAAGAATTTAATTCAAAATCGTTTGAATTTAAAAAAATAAATAAATATTTATATAAACTAGAAAAAGATAAAAAAAATATAAATACTAAAATTGAAAATCTTTCTAAGCGTATGTTATCAGACATGGAAACAAGAAGAACTTTTCTAGAAAAATATAATAAACTTACAAAGAAAGGAGAATAAAAATAATGGAATATATGGAATTATTAAATCAATCTTTAAATATTTTAATTCCAGCATTAGCAACATTAATAGCTGGTTGGTTTGCTGTATTAGGAGCAAAAATAAAATCTTCTTATGAAGAAAAAGTAAATACTCAAGTTAAAAAAGATGTAGTAAAATCAACAGTAGAATATGTTCAACAAGTATATAGCGCTTTTGATGGAGAAACTAAATTGACAAAAGCTATTGAACAAGCAACTTTAGTATTATCTGAAAAAGGAATTATGGTTTCAGAAATGGAATTAAAAATGCTTATTGAGGCGGCAGTATATGGACTTAAACAAGGCTTAGCAAAAAAAGATGCGGAAGCTACATTAGAGGAATCTAAATAAGATTCTTCTTTTTTATTCTTTTTAAATTAGAAAGAAAATTTTTATTATTATAATATAAGTTATTGTTTAAAGATTTTTTATTGAAATTTTCCAAAAAAAATGATATAATTATATAGAAAAGAAAGAGAGTTTATAATGAAATATATTTTAAAAAATGGAGATATAATAGAAAGTATTCCTATTGGAAGATCTTCTATTAAAATAGGAGAAAGACCAAATGGAAAAATATTAACAGTAGTAGATAGAGGATCAAATAAAGAAAATTCTAGGCAAGCAAGAGCAATATGTAAATGTGATTGTGGAAAATATACTATTTTACCAATTTCAGAATTAAGATATGGATCTACATTAAGCTGCGGATGCTATGGAAAAAAACAAAAACAAGAATTATGTAAAGAATTAGGAAAGAAACGATATTTTAAAGACTATACTCAAATAGAAAACCCTTTTTATATTTTTATTTCTCCAACGAATCAAAAAACAAATATAGGTCAGATATGGAATATAGAATGTAAAAAATGTCATAGTCAATATTTAGAAATTCCTAGTCAATTAATTTCATTAACTAGAAATAGAGGTAATAATCCTTGTCTTTGCTGGAAAAATATAAGTAAAGGTGAATTAAAAATTATTCAAATATTAAATGAAAACAATATTAAATATGAACAACAAAAAATTTTTAAAGATTGTTTATCAGATAAAAATAATTTTTTAAGATTTGATTTTTATATAAATAATCAATATATAATTGAATATGATGGAGAACAACATTTTATTCCAATTTCCTTTGGTTCTCAAATAGAAACAAAAGAAGAAAAATTTGAAAAAATAAAAAAATATGATAAAATAAAAAATGATTATTGTAAAAAAAATAATATTTCTTTAATTAGAATTCCTTATACTCATTATAATGAATTAAATATAAAAGATTTATTATTGGAAACAAGTAATTTTATAATAAAGGAGGATGTAAATGAGTAATTATAATGCAGATAGTATAAAATCTTTAGATTATTTTGAACATATAAGACAATATCCAGGCATGTATATTGGCTCAAAAGATTTAAAAGGATTACATCATTGTGTTAAAGAGATTATTTCTAATTCTATAGATGAATTTTTAAATGGAGCTGGAACTGAAATTATTGTAAAAATACAATCTGATGGAGGTATATATATACAAGATAATGGTAGAGGAATTCCGCATGGAAAACATGAATCTGGATGTAGTATTTTACAAGCATGCTTCGGCATAGCAAACACAGGAGGCAAATTTAATAATGCCACTGGTGAAACTGGTTATAATACATCTGGAGGAGAACATGGTACTGGCGGGAAAGCCGTAAATGCTTTATCTACGAAAATGATTGTCACAACATCAAGAGAAGGATTAAAAGAAATTGTAGAATTTTCTAAAGGTAAATTTGTTTCATATAAAACAGAAAAAACAAATACTACTGGAACAACAGTTTTATTTTATCCTGACATAAAAATCTTTGAAACTATTGAAGTTGATAGTAAACAATTAAAAGAAATGATAAAAGAATTTAGTTTTTTATGTAGTGGTTTAAAATTTATTTTTATAGATGAAAAAAATAATATACAGGAAAGTTTTTATTCAATAAATGGGTTAAAAGATTATATTACATATTTAAATAAAAACAATTCTTTTTTATTTGAACCAATTTATATAAAAGGAGAAGAAAGTAATTTTCAACTTGAAGCTATTCTAGGATATAATAACTCTTATTCTAATAGTGTTAAACTATATACAAATAACATTCCTCAAGAAAAGGGAACTCATTTAACAGGTTTTAAAACAGCATTAACTTCAACTTTAAATATTTTTGCAAAAGAAAATAAAATACTTAAAGACAAAGATGAAAATTTAACTGGTTCAGACTATGAAGAAGGACAGATTTTAATTTTAAATTTTAAGATGATTGATCCAGTTTTTAAAGGACAAAATAAAGAAGAATTAAGTTCTTCAGAAGGCAGAACATACGTTCAAAAAATAGCTAGTGAAGAATTAAAAAAATATTTTAATTCTCATACAAAAGATATTAAAATTTTAATAGATAAAGCAATCGCCGCACGTAAAGCTAGAGAAGCTGCAAAAAAAGCAAGAGATAACGCAAGAGGAATAAAAAAAGAAAAAAATAAATTAGCTAATCTTCCAAGTAAATTAGTTGATGCAAACTCAAAAAATAGAGAAGAATGTGAATTATTTATAGCTGAAGGTGATAGTGCGGCAGGTGGATTAATTGCCGCAAGAGATCCAGATACGATGGCAGTTTTTCCAATAAGAGGAAAAATTATTAATTTATATAAAAATTCAGACGAAAAAGTATTTGCTAATCAAGAAGTAATTAATATTATTAAAGCATTAGGATTAGATTTTGATAATAAAACTAAAACTTTAATTTATGATAGGAAAAAATTAAGATATGGAAAAATATTTACAGCATGTGATGCTAAGTAAAATTGGCTGTGTAATACTTTTCGAGTTACCACTCGGGTAATTTAAATTAACCGTCAAGATATGTTTTTTATAAATATATAGACGGAATTAAATTGCTAACGGGGAAGCCTGAACAGATAATACTGAAGGTAATCCCGTGGGAAACACTATTTAATTCCTATTTTTAAAAAGGAGATAATAAAATGATAGGAATTTATAAAATTACCAATAAAAATAATGGAATGGTTTATATTGGACAGACAGATAATATAGAAAGAAGATTATCCGAACATAAACAAAAAAGAACTGAAACAATAGATGATTATATAAATGTTTTAGGTGTAGAAAATTTTGATTTTGAAATAGTAGAAGAATGTAATTTAGAAGAATTAGATAGTAAAGAGAAAGAATATATTGAAAAATATAATTCGATAAAGAATGGATATAATATTCAACAAGGTGGATTTAATAATTCACAAGGAGAAGGAAATGGAAGAGCTAAATTAACAGAAAAAGATGTTATTTTTATTAGAGAGTCTTATTCTAAACATATCTCTCCAAGTCTTTTGTATAAAGAATATTTTAAAGATAAAATAACAAAAAATCAATTTCAAGCAATTTGGCAAGGCAGATCATGGACTTCTATTATGCCAGAAGTTTATACAGCGGAGAATAAGCGTTATTATATTTCAGAACAAAATAAAACTAAAGCATTATTATCAAAAAAAGAAGTTTTAGAATATAGAAAATATTATATTAATCATACAAGAGATGAAGTCTATAATAAATTTCTTAATGAACATGGAAATCTTTTAAAAAAGAGAACTTTTGAAAAAATATTAACAGGGGATGTTAGAGAAAATAGCATTTATAAGGAAGTCCCTATTTATAAAAAAAGTAAAAAATATTGGGAATTAAATGGTGAACCTGTATCGACTATCCTCGAATCGGAGGAGTAGGGCTACTATTGGTACGTAGTTCGAAATGGTATCCTTAGTTAAATAACTAAGTAAAAGATAGTCAGGTCTTATAGAAATATAAGAATAACCGGATCCAGATCGGAATGGCCATAAAAAATCTTCTATTAACATATTTTTGGAGTTTATGCCCTGAATTAATTACTAATGGACATGTATGGATTACAGTTCCTCCATTATATAGAATAACTAAAGGAAAAGATACTTATATATATATTAAAGACAATGATGAATTAGAACAATATAAAAAAGAACATCAAGGAGAAAAATATTTAATAAATAGAAATAAAGGATTAGGAGAACAAGATGCTAATGAATTAGGTCCTTGTATACTAGATCCAGAAACAAGAAATGTTGCGCAAATAACTGTTGAAGATGTTAAAAAAGCAAATGAATTATTTGAAATATTGATGGGTACAAGTGTTCCACCAAGAAGAGAATGGTTACTTACTCATTCAGAGGAGGCGAGCGATAATATATGGTAGAAAATAAACAAATTGATATATGTAAAGAATTAGGTCAAAATTTTATAGATTTTAGCTATGAAGCAAATTCTGCAAGAGCTTTTGCTGATGCTAGAGATGGTTTAAAACCAGGCCAAAGAGCTTGTCTTTGGGAGATGTTTGATAAAGGATATTTATCAAGTAAACCTCATGTAAAATCAGCAAAAATAGCAGGTGCTGTTGCAGGTACTTGGTGGCCTCACGGAAATGTAGCAATATATGAAACATTTGCTCGTATGTCTCAATCTTGGATTAATAATAATCCTGAAGTAGATTGGCATGGAAATAATGGTTCTCTTTTTACAGGTCCAGAATGTGCCAGCGATAGATATACAGAAGCTAGATTATCAAAATTAGCCGAAGAAGGACTTTTTAATGGAATTAAAAAGAAAAATGTAAATATGATATTAAATTTTTCAGAAGATGCCGAATGGCCAGAAGTTTTACCTGCAATATTTCCTAGATTAATGGTAAATGGATGTCAAGGAATAGGTAGTACAATTGCTAATGTATGGTTACCACATAATTTAAAAGAAATAGCAAGTGTACTATGTAAATATATTGATACAAATGAGATAGATTATAATAATTTATATCCATCTTTTCCAACAGGTGGAATAATAATAAATAAAAATGATATTCATTCTATTTATGAAACTGGAAAAGGAAAAGTAATTTTAAGAGGAAAAACAGAAATAAAAAATAATAAAATTTTAATTACAGAATTACCTTATCAAGTATATGTCCAACCTTATGTTGAAAAAATTACTGAAATGGCAATAAAAGGAGACTTAGTTGGAATAGATTCCATTAATAATAAAAGTGGAAAAAATAAGCTTTTAATTGAAATAGAGTGTAGCGGAGATCCTAATAAAATATTATCTCAATTATATTTAAAAACTGACTTACAAAAAAATTATAATGCAAATCAATGGGCTTTAATAGGAAAAACTCCTAAATTATTGACTTTAAAAGATTACTGTGAAGTATATGTTAAACATAATACTGAATGTATTTGTCATGAAGCACAATTTGATTTAGAAAAAGCAGGAGACAGAGTTCATATATTAAATGGTTTATTAAAAGCTTTAGAAGATATAGATAATATTATTACTTTAATAAAAAAATCTGAAAACGTAGCTGCCGCAAAAGATAAATTAATTGAAAAATATCAATTTACTGAAGCTCAAGCAAAAGCAATATTGTCTATGAGATTATCAAGTTTAGCTAGTTTAGAAAAAATAGAATTGCAAAATGAAAAAGCTGAATTAGATAAAAAAATGGATAAATTAAATGCTTTATTGGCTAATGAAGATTTACAAAAAATAGAAATTAAAAATAGACTTAATACTCTTGTTAAGAAATATGGTGATGACCGTAGAACTGAATTAGCACAAATAGAGGTATCTAATGAAGATAAAGAAATTGCTACAATAACTCCAGAAGATGTTATCGTAGTAATGTCTAAAAATGGAGAAATAAAGAAAATTCCTAAAGCAAGCTTTAAAGTGCAAAAAAGAAATACAAAAGGAATAAAAGCTGAAGGAGATGCTATATTATCAACTTTATCTACTAATACTATTGATAATTTACTTCTATTTACTGATAAAGGACAAATGTATAGAACTTTAGTAGATAATATTCCTAATGGAACTAATACTTCAAAAGGTGGAAGAATTACAGATTTAATTAATTTACAGCCATCTGAAAAAGTAATTGCAATGACCTCTTTAGAAAGAAAAAATGATAAAAAATATGTGGTATTTATAACTAAAAAAGGATTAATAAAAAAGACTTTATTAGAAGAATATACAAAAACAAAAAGAAATACTGGAATTCAAGCTATAAAAATAAAAGATGGAGATAATATTGCCAATATAGAGATAATGAATGAAGAAGATATGCTTATAACAACAAAAAATGGTCAAGCAATTCATTTTGAAACTAAGAATATTGCGGCAATAGGTAGAGTTACTTGTGGAGTAAAAGCTATAACTTTAAAGAATGATGATGAAGTTTTAACTGGAATTGTAGTAAAGGATAACGATGAAATAGCTTTTTTTAGCGAAGGCGGATATGGAAAAAAAGTAAACTTAAATGAGTTTCCTAAACAAAATCGTGGAGGTGTAGGAGTCACTACATTAAAAGAAGGAAATCTTATTGGAGCAACTGTTATAAAAAATAATGATAATTTATTATTAATAGGTAATACTTCCATATGTATTGCCGCCACAGAAGTACCATTATTAAGTAGAATAGCTATTGGTAATATAATGATAAAAACTAAAAATTTAAAATCAGTAGTCAAAATATAAAAAGAGAGTTTAATGACTCTCTTTTATTTTTTTAAAAAATTATGATATAATAAATATATAAGAAAGGAAGATGATATATATGAAAGAAGTTATTGTTATTAAAGGAAAATATAAAGGAAGAAAAGGTAAAGCTACTATGCAAAATGAATTAGGACTTATAATGTTTTATCTAGAAGAAGGAATTCATCCATATAGAGTTTGTATAAAAGCAGAAGATATTAAAATTTTAAATGAAGATTAATATCTTCATTTATTTTTTTAAAAAAATTATGATATAATAAGTATATGAAAAAAGAAATATTTAAAAAAACTAATTTAACAGAAGATGAACTTTATTATATTATTGGAATAGAAGATAGATATTTTGATCATATCGATATTAAAAAATATATAAGATTAAAGGAGAAATGTGCTATTAATTGGCAAATCTTCTATATGTATTGTAACAACTGATATTCCTTTACTAAGCAGAATTGCAATAGGCAATTTAATGATCCAAAATGGTCAGTTAAATTCAATAACAAAAATTTAGAAAGGAGAAAAGCAAATATGGATACACATGAATATGTTATTAAAGGTTCAGAAAAAAATTTAATTACTATCGAAATTCCTTTTGAAGAATATAAAGAGCTTTTAATAATTAAAGGTCGTTATGAAGAATTAAAATCTCAACAAAATACACCATGGACAGTTAATCCTAGAGGCACAACTATTACTTATACAAACACAAAAGAACAAGATAAAGAGTTAACTCATCCATATAAAGTAACTTGCTAAAAGTCACTTTTTTGATTTTCTTTTAAAATAATGATATAATTATTATAAGAGATGAAGGAGAAATAAAAAATGAGTAGAGGAGATAGAAAAAATTCTGGTACTTTAGATGATAAAATGATGTTATCAATGAAAAACTCAAAAATATCTCATTTAATAACTAACTCAAATATGTCTATAGAAGATCAGATAACAGTTATAAATTATATTAGTATTTTAGAAAGTAGAGATACAATTCTTTGTGCTTTAGAGGCAGGAGGAGTTGATAATTGGGAATGGTATGGAGAATCGATTAAAAATTTTCTTGGAGAAGAGGAGGAAGAATTTTAATGGGAGATATTTTAAATGATGAAATAAAACAATTAATTGATAAATTAAATTATTATACAAAATATTATGATATGGGACAAAGTTTAATAAGTGATAAGGAATGGGATAATATGTATTTTAAATTAGTAGATTTAGAAAATAAATCAGGAATTTATCTTTCAGATAGTCCGACTCAAAGGATTAATTATCAAGTTGTAAATAAATTAAACAAAGTAAAACATAATCATCCTATGTTATCACTTGATAAAACTAAATCAATAGATGTAATTAAATCTTTTTTAGGTAATAAAGATTTTATTTGTATGGCAAAGATGGATGGTCTAACTTGTTCTTTAAGATATTTAGATGGAAAATTAGTATCTGCGGAAACCCGCGGAAATGGTATTGAAGGAGAAGATATTCTTCATAATGCTTTACAAGTAAAAAATATTCCTAATAAAATTAATTATAAAGAAGAATTAATTATAGATGGAGAAATAATTTGTACTTATAATGATTTTAAAAATTTTGAAAAAGAATATAAAAACCCTAGAAATTTTGCAAGTGGCAGTATAAGATTATTAGATAGTAAAGAAAGTTCTATGAGAAATCTTACTTTTATAGTATGGGATATTATAAAAGGTCTAGATGAAGATAGATTAAGTAACAAATTATTAAAGGCAGATGAATTAGGCTTTACTATTGTCCCTTTTGAAATTAATTTACCTGAATACGAAACAATAGAACAAATTATGGAAATAGTAAAAAAGTCTAGTTCTATATATCCAATTGATGGATTAGTTTTTAAGTATGATAATTGTGATGAATATATTGCCGCAGGTAAAACTGACCATCACTTTAAAGGTGGAATTGCGTATAAGTTTTACGATGATGAATATGAAACAACATTAAAAGATATTGTTTACGAAGTTAGTAGGAATGGAATTCTTACGCCAGTTGCGGTATTTGAACCAATCGAAATTGAAGGCAGTATAGTTTCTAGAGCATCTTTATCAAATTTATCTATACTTGAAGAAACGCTAGGTCAGCCATATGTAGGACAAAAAATAAAAATTTGTAAATTTAATATGATTATACCAGGAATTGTTAATGCTCAAAATGAAAAAGGAGAATGGATACATGGATGAGATTTGAAAAGAAATAAAAGAAGCTCCAGATTGTTTAATTAGTAATTATGGAAATGTTAAAGTAAAAAGTAGAAAAATAACTGATAAAAATAATAATATTAGACAATATAAAGAAAAGTATATTTCTAAAAATAAAAAGAAAAATGGATATTTAGAAGTTGCATTACCAATAGAAAAAAATAAAAGAATTTATAGATTAGTTCATAGACTTGTTTTAGAAACTTTTAATCCTATAGAAAATATGAATAAAATGCAAGTAAACCATAAAGATGAAAATAAAGAAAATAATAATTTAACAAATTTAGAATGGATGACTTCAAAAGAAAATTGCAATTATGGCACACGAAATTCAAGAGTTTCAGAGGGTAAAAAAGTAAAAGTTCAATGTATAACAACTGGTAAAATATATAATAGCATGGAAGAAGCCGCAAATGATACTAAATGTTTAAAATCTTCTATATGGAGATGCTGTAATAAAATATATAGTCAAACTCATGGTTATAAATGGAGGTATTATAATGATTAATATAAAATATATAAATATTCCTGATAAATGTCCTTATTGTAATGAAAAATTAATAATTAAGCAGGAAAATAATAGTAAAATTTTATGTTGTCTAAATGAACAATGTGGCTGTAGATTAATAAATAAATTAAATTATTTTGCATCTAAAAAAGGTTTAGATATTAAAGGCTTATCAAAAGCTACATTAGAAAAATTATTAGATTGGGGCTGGTTAAACACACGTCAAGATATTTTTCTATTAAAAGAATATAGAGATAAATGGATTAAAAAGCCTGGTTTTGGTGAAACAAGTGTTGATAAAATATTAAATGCAATAGAAGAAAGTAAAAAAACTTCTTTAGAAAGAATAATTGCGGCAGCTGGTATTCCAGAAATTGGATCTAGAGTTGCAAAAGATTTAGCTAAATATTATAATTCATGGGCCGACTTCCGCGCAGAAACAAATTTCTTACAATATGATGGCATAGGTGAAGTAATGAATAACAACCTATTAAATTTTAACTATGAAGAAATTGATGAAATAGTAAAAAAATATTTGATTTTTGAAAAAAATAATGATATAATAAATATAGAAAAAGAAAATAAATTAAATGATTTAACTTTTGTTATTACAGGAAAGTTACACAATTACAAAAATAGAGATGAATTAGTATCTATAATAGAAGCTAATGGTGGAAAAGTAGTTGAATCTGTAACAAAAAATACAAATTATTTAATTAATAACGATATTAATTCTAATTCTAGTAAAAATATAAAAGCAAAACAATTAAATATTCCTATATTAACTGAAGAAGAATTTATAAAAATGATTTGATTTTTAAAAATTTTTATGTTATAATATAAATATGAATGAAGAAGAAATGAAAAAAATAATAGATAAAATTATAGAATTAGAAAAAACTATGGAAACATCCTCACAAGAAGTTATTAATGAAATGACAAATAAATTTATAGATATAGCTACTAAATTATCATTTGAGGATATGTTACAAATTGATGAATATATAACAAAAAATAATTTATT
>OBLI01001768.1_pt1 | contig 20140 bp, 15 predicted proteins | sample 1519701 | NCBI WGS metagenome assembly OBLI01 (sample SAMEA3663005, study PRJEB22513) | pig gut metagenome | biome: pig gut; feature: pig-associated habitat; material: faeces | place: France | collected 2012
TATAATATCTACCCCCAATCGCATCCCGTATATTCTGGTATAACCTGAATTTTCTCAACTTTTCATCGAGTTTCCGAGACCGCTCACTGTTGCTTTACAGGTTCTGACGCTTCTATCTCTGGACCATACGGATCAGCTCCAGTGTCTTATTGTCAACCACAACGGACGAAGCCCGCAGCTGATCCAGCACTTCAAAAAATTTATCTTTTTGATTTGTCTCAAAATACAATTTCAACCGAAGCGTATAGGACGACAACTGCTCCGGATATTGCTTGCAAAAACGACTCCCCCAAATCTCCGCTTTATCGTATTCTTTCAATTCCATGGTTCTTCCCATGATACATTCATAACAGGCCGGTACCATTTTATGTTTGGCATTCTGAAACAGTGTCTCACAAAGCTGTTCCATCTGTTTCACAAAATCCACCTGCTCCACCCGGGTAAATACTTTCTGCTTCAGCATGTGATTCATGTATTTGATCAGTTCCAGAACCTGTTCCTGGCATTCTTCCTCCTGGATATCGCTCTCTGCAATGTTCTGCTGCGTCTTTCTCACATTTTCACGGAAGGTATCCATCTTACTCTGCAAAAAAGATGCCGCATAATGAGCAACCTCGGAATCGTCACTGTCCAAAGCCAGTGCAATGGCAGAGTAAGACTCTTCCGTCTCTCCCAGAAGTACATTCAACATATTGATACGTTTCTTTTCCTGATCCGACACCAGAATGGCCTCTTCCACCGCCACGATATTTCGTTCCCTCTCTTCATCGGCTTTTACTCTGGGAACGTTCCTCTTCTTACTGAACTCCACATCCGTCAGGTCTCTTTCTCCCAGGTTCACAAAATGATACTTTAAAAATGCAAGAAAAAAATATAAGATTCCAACAACGGGACAAAGCAGCATAATAACCGTATGCATCACATACTGCTTTCGGTTGTCTGTATCTTTTTTAAAGATCAGATACCAAATTAGATATCCCACTGCGATCAGCGCATTCAATATAAGAATACTCAGAAAGATAATTCCACTGCGTGTCATAAGCCCATCTCCTCACTGATAACCGTATGGATACCTGTCTGCTCCAGATTCTTCTGAACAACACTACATCCGATCTCGTCCGTATTGGTAAGAAGTATATAGAGATTACCATCATTTCTATACCCGATATAGTCTGTCTGGTACAGCCTTTCTGCAATGATGCCTGCGGCTTTTTCCATACCTGATGCGGCAGAAACTACACGAAGTAAATAATACTCTGTCAGATTCTTTTCTCCTGCTTCATGATAGGTAGAAATAAGTTCCTCGAAGGCCTCCTCCCTCAGTGCCGGGCCCTCATCCTGATACCGTTGCTTTTGCAGAAGATCAAGGTAATCGGACGATCTCTTCACTGCTTTCTGAATCAGCTTACTGATTACAATCAAACGATTCGATTCATCAATCGTCATTCGTTCAAACGGAATACTCCAAAGCAGGATTATCGTCTCCATCTTTTCCTCTTCGTAGATACAGTAGGCCATCATCGGATACTCCGGGTTCATCGTTCGGTTCAGATATACTTCCCGTCTGGAAAATGCTTCATAAAGCGGTTCTTTATCCGGAAGATATACCGTATGACCCATGGAACCGGCTTTTGCGGAAGTATAACCGAAAAATCTCGCATATTTCTCATCGCTGATACGGTAAAGAGCAACATCCTGACAATCCATGACATCCCGGATCAGCGTGATCGCATGGAACAGAATCTGGGACGGATGATCTTTTTCCAGCTGTTCTGCCAGATCATAAACCGTACCCAGACTGTAATCATAGTTCACAACCTGCGTGATCAGCCCTTCCTTTACACGAAGATTACTGTCATTGATATCGCCAATATCCGTCACACGCTCCGACAGGAAATCCACTTCCTGTTCTTTCTCTTCCTGCATGAATTTCAGCTGGTCCTTCATGTAGCCTACCACCAGACCTACGATGAAGATTTCCGCAATCCACACATAGGTATTGTAATCTGTCACCACAGTAAGTCCCGACTGATTGTACATCTGTCGAAATAAATACCCCGCCGTGGCAAGCAATGCAGAAAACGTGGCCTGTCTCTGTCCATGTACCACTGCAAACAATAGGACATAAATCAGGTAAAAATCAATCTTGGAGAAATACTGGCTTCCTGTGGCACGATTATTCAACATAAAAAACGGAATGAAAAGAATCAGGTTTTCTATGTAAGGCACCAGTGCACCCAGAAAGTCAATGGTTTTAAAGTATATCCTGTGCCAGATATCCCATCCCGGATGGGAACTGTCCAGAAAGCGTCCACTGTGCTTCTTCATATATTGAAGTGTCTTCCGGATCGTTTCTTCCGGCTCACACCAGATCTCAAATCCAAACTCCTCTTTGAGCCGTTCATTTGACAGGATTACCGACCTCTGATCTTCCAGCGTATTGTCAATCTTCTCCAGCTCTTTTCCAAGATACTTTTCGATCGCATCTGCAATCTGCAGTTCCGAGTACGCTTCACTGGAAGAGATATGGTAGAGACCATACTTATGTCTCTCACAGGAAACCAGCTTATAGATACTCTCCACCGCATCACCTAGATAGGTAAGCCCGTACTTATAGTTTCTGCGATACGTAACGGTACCATCCCGAAAAGCATCCAGACACTTTTTCTCACAGATACCTAAATCCGCTTCTCTTCTATCTTTCGGAACTTCATGCAGACTGTCCAGACGCAGAATCACCACATCTTTTTTCAGCTTTTCCTGATAAAACCGACAGCTTTCTTCTCCCTGATACAGCATCAGCGGGCGGATTCCTCTGGGAACCGGCTGAATCGTTTCTGTCACAGGAATCTGATAGGAACTTCCATACACTTCTGCGGAAGACAAGTAAATCAGCCGACCTTTCTCCAGTGCGGACCAGGAAAGCAGGATATTCTGCAGGCCTGCCGCGTACTGAATCGCTTCTCTTTTGGTATCTTCTCCAGACAGATTCCCGTCAAATGCACCCAGCAAAATGGTCACATCCGGATTCACGCTCCGGAATACCTCTTCGACAGAAGCATTGTCATAGGGAAAATCATACCGTTCAAATGCATATTCAAAATGATTGGATGGATTCCGGCTTCCCGTCAGCACATAGATTTTGTGTCCTTCTTTATACAATTTTAATGAAAGCTTTCTCATCATAGGCGATACACCGCCTACAAGCATGATATCCATAGTTTACTCCATCTTCTGTTCACATTCTCATTAGTTATAACCATAATAGATTGCAAAATTATACAGACGATATACATTCTGCTCTATATAATAACAGACAAACCTGTCGTTTTCGAAATAAATCTTCAGTTCATTGGGATACAGCTCCATAAACTTCTGTGCCCAGTAATACATTCTGGACATGGTAATCGAACGCCTCGGCCCATTATAAGGAGCTAATCCAGAGTTTTGGGGAAGTGGCTGCTCTGCCTGTTCTTCCGACACTACAGGAATCTCTCCTCCGTAGCCGTTGGCATAGTTCAGAGGTTTCTTTTCTATATAAAAATAAACTTTTTCCGTGGGAATCGTCACTTCCTTGGTACGATTCCAGTATTCCATGTCTTCCAGAAACTCAATGGTTTCTGTATGGCGTCCATATTCTTCTATCATACGAAGTTCATCATTGGCAGACACGATGGTCCATTTGTTATCCTGTCCTTCGTTGTCCTTCATGATATTGGTGGTACAGAGGATGGCTTCCTTCATCTCCAGACTTCCACCTCCAAAAGGTCCTCGCATCCAGTCTAACTTTGTACTGTAAAAGATCACCGCCACGGTCAGAATCAATCCCACTGCCTGCCATGTCTCCCAAAAGCGGTCCAAGAAAAGAAGATTCACCGCACCGTCCACCGTCATGATAAGCACCACCGGTATCAGATACGCCAGATAGATACTTGCTCGATAAGGCTCCATCAGCATGGGCCAGCCGAGAGAACCGCTCACAAGGATCAGCCCCAGAATCACTTCTGCCACAACCATTGCAAAAATTCCGGCCCCCCGCATGGGTGCAACGAAATATCTCAGAAGCACACCTATGCTCAATGCCGCACCGATTCCGTACAAAACCCAGTTCATGTTCGATACCGCAAAGGAATTCTTCTCACAGCCCCACAATACGGTTCCTCTGTATTTCCAGCCGATCAGAAGAATCACTGCTAAAGGAACCACACTACTGAGTTGAAATAACAGCTTCCCTATCAGAGAATGCTTTGGCACTTCCTTATTTTCAAGAGAAATCTTTCCACTTTTGATTCCCCGAACTATGAGTATGATACCTCCCACCGTCGCAGCCACAACACCGATACAGAGAATTCGGAATATCAGAACGGTATAATCTCGCAAGCCGATCACATTCATAGCCCAATACATGGATCCCTGTAGTTCTTTCCCTGTCAGGAAAGCCACTGCCATGGGAAGGAAAGCCATAAGGATGCTCAAAATCCCTGCCAGCAGAATCCGAAAGAAATATTCTTTTCTCCAAATCCAGTACCCGTAACCGACTGCGATACCGATACAGATCACCCCGGCAATGATCGTGTCATAAAAGTGGGTAGACATCGTCAGTGAAAAACTCATGGCAAATCCCAGCAGATGCCAGGATGAGGTGCAGCGGACCCTGTTAATTCCCTTTTCCAGCTCTTCTTTTCTTGTCTGAAAGAATTCCATCATAAAAAAGATAGCGGGAAGAATATACAGCATCCCAAATTCCTGAGGAAGCGTCGCCCCATATCGGGAATAGGAAATCCCATTAAAATATTTGGCACCCACAAACAGCATGATCCCCAGATAGGGAAGAAATTTTGTTTTACAGTGTCCTTTCAAAAATGCAAGAATCATCACGGCAATCATACTGTACTGAACCAGCCAGAACAGACGCAGAGTTACATACACCGGTATGCCCAGCATGGTAGACAGATAGTATAACATACAATGCATTCCCATGGGATAGATTCCCGCAACAAAAATATTATTCTCGATCAGTCCGTTGATCCAGTAGTTATGTACCGGGATATCGGATGCTCCATATCCCCAGTTATGCAAAATCCCCGATCCGCAGACTTTCCACACAAGCAGTGCAAAAAGCACAAGAAACGGAATATCCAGAAAATTTTCTTTCAGAAGACGCCATAGATTTCTCACAGCCACCCGGAGAAATACTTTGATTTCCTGCCATCTGTGCCGCATAAAAGTCTTAAATCCCATTTCCCGCAAAATGTAGTGACGGCACTCTTCCAGCACTTTTCTCAGATACGAAGCTACCGGGATATGATAAATTTTTACAATCAATATAGCCGCCGGACCAAATGTGAACATGGAAAGAGTGATTCGATATGAGATGCGGAGCAGCTCCAACACCTGCACCAGATTGATGATATAGAAATTGCCGATAGTAAAATAGATCAGAAACCGTACCGCCGCAGGAAATCTCTTTGCCTTGCGGTAAAAAACAAGAGCAGGAAGTCCCACTGTAAATCCAAGATATCCAATAAATAACTGTATAAACTGAATGACATTTAACGTCTCCATAGACATAGGCACTTCCTCCTCTCCTGTTTTCATTCAAGTCGAACACATGTAAGACTTTGTGTGCGATTCCGGTCAGCTTTTGTTTTCCAGACCGCTAAGTCTCAAAAATGCAAGACAACATCTGCGTATCGTCAAGTTCCCATTCCAGAATCTTTTGTATAGCCGATACCACCATGTTTTTTCATCTATATAATTTCCATTTATAAAAAATCCTTGCGCTACTGCAAGGATCTGCTCTTCCTGTACCTTTTCATCCAGCTTCCACTGGTGATCTCCGCACACCCGGAATCCATCCTCTTCGATTTTCATAATTCGGTGTAAAACCAGTGTGCCATCTGTTCTCCGATAAAGAACAATGTCCCCTTTTTTTAACATCTTTCCCTCTGCTGCCGTAATTTTTACCCGACACTTGCCTTCTATTAAAAGCGGCCACATACTGGTGCCTTTCGTGGGTACGACTGCAAATCCCAGTTCTTTCAGACACTGCTCTATGTTTCCTGTCTGCTTCATCGTATCAGCACATGACAGGAATCCAGTTCTGACAGAAATGCATCCACATCTGCTGCCACCTGCTCCGGTTCCATCCCATATTCCTTGGCCAGACCTTCAATCAGACTATCTCTGTCTGTATCCTGCTGCAGCATCCTGCAGACAAATTCACCGGTGTGATTCAGTGCAATCATTCCATTAAAATCTGTTTCTCTGTCGGAAAGCGGTACAAGGACTACATTTCCATGTACCTTTCTTAAAATATGCTCTTCTATCAGACGCATAACTGTCCTTTCTCAATCCGATTATTATTCAATCGTTGTATTTGTTCCACCAAAAAGTTGATTCAATGCATTTGCTGCATACTCAGCAGTGGGGGGATCTACTCCACCACTTTCTGTCAATATCTGGTCATTATCATCAAATCGATAAATCTTCGCCTTCGGTGGTTCATATACTCTTTCATTCTTATTCATCGAAATCACTTTCCTTTCATCACTCTGCAGGAGAGTTTGGCCGCTTCCAGCTCTCTGGTGCAGCTCATCTCATAGATAGTAACCCGTGACACGACCTGTTCCATCATGTCCAGTAAAAGATTCATTTCTTCATTGCTCCTGGGGCGAAAGGTGTTATTGAGCATCAAAGCTAATGCATGGTCCTCTGTCACCTGCTGCATCTGATTCTCATTACCCTGCTTCAAAAAACAAATTCCTTTTAATGGAACTCCCTTATTTACCTGCAAGTTGGTCTTACCGGCAAACGGGCTTCCCCACACGGTAATTCGTTCTTCCTCCGGCCAGATCACAGGTTTATCATCATTCAGAATATAGCTTCCAGGAAAGAGTTCCCGCCAGAAAGCGGTATGTGTAGATTTCCCTGTGCCGGAAGGTGCAGAAAACAGATACGCTTCTCCCTCATAGACAACTGCAGAAGCATGAAGAAAAAAACGCTCATGCCGCACAATCTTCCGGCAGAATGCCGCACTGCAGCAAATATACTCCCGTTCTCCCTCCGAAGGTCTTTTCATCACAACACGTGCTTCATCATAGGGATTCGGTGCGATCCTAATCACAGGAGCACCGGAAGATTCATAAGATACACTTTGCCGCATCAGACGCTCATACTTCGGATTCATCTCTACTTTCAGATTTGCAATCTCATAAATCATCTTCGGAAACCTTCCTTTTATGATAAAGTGTAACTGTTCAGTACCTTCACAGTTACGAGCAAAAATCCATTGGAAATTGCCTGCGGCAATGGGATTTTTGCTTGTGTGTCTCGGGATTTTGACACAATATGTGCCAAAACACCTCGCGGGATAGTGGCTACTGAATAGTTACGATAAAGTTTCATAATGCTACAGTATATACCAAGATCCGCGATAGGACAACAAAAGGCAAGAAAAAAATCTATGCAAAATGGTTATTTTTGGTAAAGGCTGTGTAAATTGACCATTTACACAGCCTGTTTAGTGTTGAGATAATGATTGCACTTATTGCGGATAATGGGATTTACCCCTGTATTCTCCTGATGCTGTGTTAACTACACCATTGTCATTGGTTACTTTCGTTCCTGCTGTACCGTTGACGGTAATCGTAGCGGTAGCTCCCGGGGCATAAAGGTTGTCAATAATGAAACCATATGTTGTATTGGCCTGTAAACCGGATGCATCCCAGTAATAGGTAAGTGTTGTATCTCCGCTGATCTGCTGGATACTTCCTTTGTTATAGACAACGCCAGCACTGTCTGTCAGGATAGAAGTTCCATTGCCTGTAAACTTGCCGGTACCGCCTACTTTTACGTATGCAGAAGCCGGTACTGTGACGGTGATCTGGATCGTACTTACATCGGTCATCGTATTCAGGGAATACTTAAATCCCGTCGAGATTGTGTTGCCAAATTTATTGTCAAGACCATAACCTTTCGCATTCTTTCCTGTTCCCGCATCACGGCCATCGAATGCCGATGGAATCTGCGTTTCGGCACTCTCCGCAATGAAAGAGAGGTAAACCTTGCTTTCAACTGTTGGGTTATACACGATCTCGAATCTTGCGTAGTAGGTTACTCCGTTGGTAGCCGATGTCGTCGTGGTAGAATACGTCGCATCTGTACTGAGCTGATTTCCGTCTTTGTCATACCAGCCGAGGAATTTATATCCGGAATTTGCTGTAGCTTTGGAGCTTGCCGCAGCACCGTCCACATCTGTGACAGATGCAACGGACACCTTACCGCCAACGGTATCTGTCTTGAAACTTCCATCAGCCTGTTTTGTCTGAGCTTCGAACTTGACTGTGTAGGCTGTTTCAAAACGGGCATAGTATGTAGCATCACCTGTTGTGGTATAGCTGATTGTCGCCCCATCATTGATTAGCATAGTATCAGCGACTTTGTTTCCTGTTGAATCATACCAGCCGACAAATTTGTAACCTGTTCCGGCGGTTGCTGTGGAACTGATTGGCATTCCTACGGCATCGGTATAAGTATAACGGCCAAGGGTTCCAATTTTATCATCTGTCGTATCTTCCCATGTATCTCCATTTTTCACCTGGCGGATGTAGGTCTGGGTTACACTGCCGGAAAATCTGGCGTAATAGGTATTGACACTTTCCTTGGTTTCCACATAGGTGTAGGTGGTGTTTGTGGTAATTAATTTCCCACTTGCATCATACCATCCCTCGAACGTAAAACCATCTTTTGCTGTGGCTGTTGCTGTTATCGTTTCATCCGTTGTAGCATGGTAGGATTTCCCGCCATTGGCATTATATGCAGCATTATAATTCGTATTGGATTTATCTGTCACACTGGTAATTTCGACGGTGCCGGCGTCGGCAGAATCCGTGTAGTTCGTGCCGCTACCCACCTGTGGAATAAATGCCTGACGCCAACGCCACTGGGCTATCATGGTAAGACCTTTATGGTCATTTGCATACGCCCTTTCTTCTCCGTTATCTTTCCAAGTCACACCAGCGACCTCATTACCCGTTTTATTAATTGTTTTCGTCAATGACACGTTTCCATTATAAATGTTAAAATGCTGTGCTGCTGTCTCTTCTGTCGCTCCATCGACAGAGTAATTACATGCTATGGTATGTATGGCCGGAAGTATTAACTTGCCTAACTGATCCGCATTTACATGTGTTTCTTTTTCGCCAGTCTTTTTCAATTTATCACCGGTCAGTAACCAGCCCATAAACTTCCAGCCGTCGTTCTGACCTTCCGCCGCCTTGGATACATACGGGGGAATAAATTCCTTCCTCAAAGTTGCACCACTCACTGTATCCACTTCATTCTCTTCGCTACTGATTTGGTTTTGTGGAAGATTAGCTGGTTTAAAACTGTATACATTCTTTGCCTCTGAAGTATTATATTCTCTGTCAACTATATACTCTTTTCCACCATTTGAATCATAGGTAACTGTCGGGTTCTTGATAAAAACAAAGTGTAAATCTGTTGCCGATGTTACATTTTCCAGATAATAAGTATAAATGATACCGCCATCCGTATTCGTTGATTTGATCCATTTTCCCTTTTTCTGCTCGGGTGTTAAACTTCCGGTATCTTCAATTTCATTTCCTGCCAATTGCAAAAAGACAGTCTTCGGATTACCATTTTCATCCTGTTTTGTATAATAGACACCAACAAACTCACACCCGTCATCAGCATCCGCTTTCGTTACAATAGCCTGGATTTTCAGCGGCTCGCCGTCCGTCACATAAGTAGCCAGCTTATCATCCACTGTGACCTTATGACCATTGCTGCCTCCTTCTCCTTCCGTCGTTCCATCACTTCCTCCAACAACCGCACTTCCGTGGGTGGTGGTACTGCTGGACAAAGGATGATAAAGCTGGAAATTAATATTATCCAGGAAGTTACCGTAGGTCTTTGCTTTATCTGCTGTTGTTGTAGAATCCACATATCCCACAGACACGAATCCAAACAACGTATCCGTCTGTCCTGCCGGTACAGTATAAAGATAATACTTACTCAGATCCACCGTTGTACTGCCGGATTCATTATCACTCCCCGCAGAGCCTTCCGCATTGGCTCCATAAGAGTTCCATGGGTTTGTACCACTTGTTGCTCTGCTGGATGCCATAATCCAGATATGCCACTCTTCCGTATAAATGGTACTCGGCGTCAGACTGAATGCATTATTTCCTGCGTTATCTTCAAAGGTACCACTGACTGCAAACTTTTTACTGTAAACGGTGTATTGCTGCGGCTCAGCTCCTGCTGTAACGCTATTTCCTATATTGAGCCAGTCCACCATCTGCATCAGCTGATCCCGTCCGTCCTTAGACGGTTTAGACGGAGCGACACTCTGCTTCGGTCCAATTACCAGCGCCATGATATCTGTTCCGTTACGTGCACCATGATCCAGTCCCCACTCATATACACTGGAAGGGGTTGTCTTAACGTTCTGATATAACGTACTTTCTTCATCAGCATTCAACTCTGCAGCAATACTACCGGCCGTAGGTTTTAATGTTACACTCGGAATATAAGTTCCTGTATTCTCTTTGAACAATTCAATCTTTCCCTGAAAAGCTGTCGTATTCCATGAAGGTACATCCTTTTGATCCGGCTGTGAATAATTACCAGTAAATGTCGGCCCCTCTTCAAAACTACCGTTCTGTAATTTTCTATCATTCGTTGTTGCATTGCTCATTGCATTGTCCGCCGCATACGCCAGCCCGACGCCCACTCCCGCAACCAGACAGAGTCCCAGCAGAAGTCCACGTACTTTTACAAGTAATTTGCTTTGTTGTTTCTTTTTATCGCTCATCCGTTCTCAACCTCGCTTCCTCTATCATTTGTTTATATTTCACACTGATTCAAACGCTCGGATACCATATTCTGTTCCTGCCCGGGGCATACTCTTATTCTTCGGTCCATCCCTTTTTGTTGATAAAACTGTTTTTTGGCTGCATACATACGCATTTCTGCGGTATTGATCAGTGAGCCCATATCCATATCAGAGCAAAACCCTGTATCATAACCGATGGAAACGTAGTACTCTTGCTCTTTCGCAGACCTCACAACCATATTGATCTTTTTCTGTATCTCATCTGCGCAGCCATCTATGACAAACGAAACAAATTCATCTCCACCAATACGATAGGTATTGTTTTTTCCGAACTGTTCCACCAGTTTTCCCGCAACAAATTGAAGCATTTTGTCTCCTGCTTCATGTCCCTTCGTATTATTCAGCTCATGAAGTCCGTTCAAATCCGCAAATATACAAGACAGATTCTTCTTACAGAGCGAAGGATAGATTGACAAATTCTGTTCATAAGAATTTCGATTACGCACCCCTGTAAGCATATCAATCTCACTCATGATAACCACTCTCTGTCCATATAAAATTCTTTGACATTTTACACTCATCATATAAGTACTGATAATAGCACTGATCGTCCCAAACACACCGGCATCTATAATGTCTGCAGCAAGAACATAGTCCTCCTTGATATACAACGCCGCAATCACAAAAGCAATGATATATACATATATACAGCCAATCATTCTGACTGGTCTGTCTGTAAACAGCAGCGGAACCGTAAGCAGCAAAGCAATAAAAGTAACCGTCTGTTCATCAGGTCTTGTAACTGTACCTAATACAATTCCAAATAGAAACAAGATACTCATAAAAGCATAAATGCCAGCCAAAAGCAATCCCGGATGTTTCTCAGAACAGAATTTTGCCACACCAAACAAGGCGAGTGATATAAACATTGTAAGCAAATAAACCCATCGGTTCGCCGCTATATCCTGAGATAAAAATGATAAAAAAAACATGATAAGCAAAAACGCAGCAGCTATTATGGAAAAAATCATAAGATTTTGGCGATTGCTGCTTTGTATCTCACCCCAAATTTGCATATATTCATCTTCAGACATTCCTGAATTCAAAAAATATCGTTTTAAAAAAACAGTTTTTCTTTTCATTCGAGTATTCCTCTTTCTAACAAGCGAAAACCGCTTTGACTGTTCTATTATTTTCCACCGACTTTGTTGTATCTGATAGGAATCGACAATAGTATACTATCATGGATATCACAAACCTGTTACAAAATATCTGTTCTTTCCCAAAGCAGGCCACACGTTTCCTCCGCCCAACTGTACTGTATCATATATTCACCGTAAAATTCCGGCTTTCCGTTTTTTAAATAAGCATAATAGTCACAGTCAATTTTCTCAATATCCAAAGCATAGCTGTAATTGCTCTGAATAACAATAGAATCTGCCCCGACATTTTCCAGTGTCTGCCGCAGGTCAAAAAAAAGCTGGCGCAGATAATTGTGGTTTTTTTCTTCATCCACCTTGTCCGGCCACAGCATTGCGCTGATCTCCCTGGCGGTGACCCCGGCACCTTTCCGATCCACAAGGAACGCAAGAAGTTCTTTTGTTTTTGTTCGCTTAAACACCAGTCTTTCCCCGTGGGAATACACTTCAAAGTTTCCAAAGCATTTTACTGTCAGTCGATTTTCCTTTGCTCTGACGCCCTTGATATGGTCGATTTCCTCCTGCACTTCCTCCGGGGAAATGGGTTTCATCAGATAACCGGATACCCGGAGTTTGATGGCTGCCACCGCATACTTCTCATGCCCGGTACAGAATACGATTTTGCAGTTGGGGTGAATCTCCATGATTTTCTTCGCAAGGGTAAGACCGCCCATTCCGCGCATAGCAATATCCAGAAATGCCACATCTACGGAATTGTTCCGCACCCATTCCAGTGTTTCGTTACAGGAACCAAATTCTGTAACCGATGTGATATCGGGAGATGCCTTTACCGCCTTGGAAAGTGCGTACAGCATCAAAGGCTCGTCATCTACAGTGATTGCAATCATTCTTTTGCCCCTTTCGGAATTGAGATTTCCACTTTCGTTCCAACCCCCGGTGTACTTTCCACGGTCAGCGTACCGCCGCACATGGCTTCCACCCGTCCACGGATATTTCGCAGACCGATATGCTTTCTCTCATCAAGTAAAATAGATGGTTCAAAACCTGCGCCGTTATCCTCCACGCTGACACAGTAATGGGTATCTGTTTCATAGGAGGAAACCGTCACTGTGCCGCCCTCCGGCAGCTTCATCAGCCCATGCTTAATGGCATTTTCAACCAGCGGCTGCACGGACAGTGCCGGGAGAAGGAAATCACCGGACTGCAGATCAAAAAGGATTTCCATATCCGGGAAACGGACCTGTTCAATGCTGACATAATATCGAACATGCTCTATCTCCTTTGACAGATGAATCGGTACGTGATTGTCCAGCTCACTGAAATTTCCGCGAAGATAACAGGAAAAATTATGTACCAGCTTTGCGGCAGCTTCCGGCTGAAGCTCACAGAGCTGCTCAATACTGCCAAGAGTATTGTATATGAAATGCGGACGAATCTGGCTGATCATGGTAGAAATACGGCTTTCTGTGAGCTGCCTTTCTTTCTCTGCAAGCTGTCTTTCATTTTCCGCAAGTACCCTTTCCTGCTCCGCAAGCTGCTTTTGCTGCCTGATATAGTGAAACATCATCTTCGTGCCCGTGAGCATAATATAAATGAGCATGCCCAGAAGAGAAAACAGCAGGCCGGAGGATGTACCTCTCACATAAAAGGCAATAACGTCCGCCACTACCCCCGCCACCAAAATGAGGGATAATCCAGGAGTGATACCGCCATACTGATTTTGAGGGTATTTTATGCGGTCATAAATTACATTTCCCACAAAGACTGCCACAGCAAAACCAATCATAAGATGGATGATAGTAAAATTCTCCCTCAGATCTACAGTGCCAACAATCTGAAACAGCAGCTGTACGATACAGACCACCGCCGCTGCAATACAGTATCCATCCAGTATACGATGGCTGGTTTTATGAAATCGTGCCTCCATGGACTTCATCAGCGGCACCGTGCCAATCATCAGCATAGCCACCGAGATATAAAACATAAGTACCGGCTTTTCCGGTGTCAAAAATGGCGTAAACCTTGTATCCGTCAACCGCCACAGTCCCATCATAACAGAGAACAGACCCAGACCCACAAGTCCTCCGTCACTGCGTTCCCAGATTATTTTATATACCGCAGCACATAAAAACAGGATACCGACAAGCAATGCCATCACACTCAGAAGAAGCTGCTGCCAGTCCTGACGCAGGCGGTCCAGGAAGACATTAAGTCTGGAACCCACCAGAAACTGAACTTCCCTGTTACGGGAACTCTCGTACACGGGAATAATATTGACACGAATCTCTTTCCCTGCGTCCTCCCGGCAAAGCGGTACCATTGACCAGTTACTGCCAATCGTTTTGATGAGCAGCTTCCCGGAAGGTTTCATGCTATACACAAGCTGACCGTCTATGTAAACTTCAGCATATTGATGGACAGTATAAAAAGAAAGATATGTGTCCCTTTCCAGTCCTTCGCCAATGGTAAATGTATACTCTTTGATTACACCAATCGGAGCGTCCGCATTTTCAACCTCACGGCAGGAAGCTTCCCCGACTGCCGCCAGACCATCGCCCTTCCGGCTCTGTTGTATCTCAAAATTGGCAGTCACACCCAGAAACACCAAAAGAGCAAACAGCATCACACCCGCCAAAACAGGCAGAATTACAGATAATCGGGATAATAGAATGGTTTGTTTTGACTTAGACTCTGTACCGGAATCTGGCATAGCTACACCTTCTTTCTTTATCACAAACAAATTTTTCTTTTTGTCACTCGTCCATCCTCAATATGAAGCCGATAATCACAAATTCTAAGTGCAGCTTTTCTGTGAGTGACGATAAAACATGTTTTTTCTTTCATCTGACTAAGATTAGAAAGCAGCTTCGCTTCTGTTTCCTCATCCAAAGCACTTGTGCTTTCATCCAAAAGCAGAATGGATGCCTTTGACAGCAATGCTCTTGCTACCGCAACACGCTGTGCCTGCCCTTCTGAAAGACCGATCCCCCGTTCTCCCAACAAGGTATCCAGGCCCCGATCCAAGGTGTTAATCAGGGAATCAATACAGGCAGCGGTTGTGGCCTTTCGTATTTCTTCTTCAGAAGCAGAATCGGTAAACAACAGAAGATTCTCACGCAGGGTTCCGGAAAACAGCATATTTCCCTGAGGCACATAGGCAAAAAGAGGTCTCGTATGTTTGGAGGCTATCTCAACATGGTCTGAAAAACAAAACTCTACTTTTCCTGCCACAGGCTGATAAATACCAAGAAGCAACTGAAATAAGGTGCTTTTTCCACCGCCTGACAGACCGGTTAGCGCAACAAAATCTCCTGGGTAAATCTCTGCATTCACATGTTTCAGTACCACTTCTCTTCCATAATGAAAGGAGAGGTCGGATATTTGTATCTTGTTTAAATTTCTATATAATTCCTGCCCGGAAACCTTTGCTTTTTCTTCCTCTTCCGGGAGATCCAAAAGCTCTTTCAGACGTTCCGCAGAAGAAATCATCCCATACAACTGAGCTGCAATATCCGCCGCAGAGGCAATCGGTCCCTGAATCTGCCCAACCAGCTGAATGATGGCTGCCAGGGATCCGTAAGTTAAAATCCCTTTGTAAATACCTCTACATCCCCACAGCATACAAAACAGCCAGGAAAGCTGAAACAAGGTACCGATGGTGGCATTCATTCCTCCGGAAAAGTATCCTCGTTTTAGCTGAACCTTTAAAAAATCCTGCTGACGCAAATCTGCCTGACTCTCCATGCGAGCTTCCGAACCACTGGCTTTGATGAAACGCAGATTTTCCAGCGTCTCTTGTAGAATCGCATGCAGTCTGCCCTCACTCTCCTGTACTGCCTTATGCAGGGATGACATCGAAGTTTTGAAAACAACAATCAGCGCCAGCCCTAACATGCCGCCTACGATTAAAAGCACCACAAAGCGCCAATCCATGGAAATCAAAATCACAACTGCGCCAATAAAACTGACCGCCATGGAGACAAGCTGCGGAACAATTCCTATTATACCGTTTTTCACCACACTCACATCGGAGAACATACGATTTACCAGTTCTCCACTGTGATAGTCATGAAGTGATGCGTATTGCTTCCTTAACAAACGGTGTAACACCATAGAACGCATATCCTTCAGCAAAATGGCGCTTGTTTTTGCATTCAATATACTGTTCGCTGCCGAGCAAAGCCGGGTCACAAGTATTGTCGTGATCATGATCAAGGCATACACCTTCACCTGCCCGGCATTGTGGCTGGTGGCACCGTCAATCAGCCCTTTTGTTAAAAGCGTAATAACAAGAGAGTTGCCGGAAAGGATGAAATTAAATATACAAATCCATATCATGGACAGATGTCCGGAACGTGACCAGCGGAAAATATCTGCAATGGCCGGACTTTTGAATATCTGAATCATTTTTTCTTTATACATTTCTACCTTTCCCTCTAATGTTGTTTCCAGTATACCATAGATTACAAAAGCTTCTATTCAAAATATTTGTAATGTTTATTCTACCTCATACTCACTAAAAAAGAAACACAACCGCAAAATGTTCTCACATTTTTGTGGTTGTACCGGGATCTATGTGCCTATTTTTTCACTTTTCAATAATAATTACATGCTTTTGGAAATGTCTTCACATACTTTCATTGCTTCGATCACTGCGCTTCTGAATCCACATTCCTTCCTATGTATTCCGGCGGACCGGTTGCATTGGCTCGGGAGGCTACCACCCTGTCATAGGTACTTTCCGTAAAAGCATTCTATCATATCATTTTACGGATTTCAATAATATCCAATTTCAGGGTATGAAAAGTACAAAGATTTTTTCTTAACATCACATTAGCATCACGGGCAAAAAATCATCTGGATACAGAGTGTCTGAGGTATATTTGAGGATTTCTGCAAAATCCAGGGCTGTCCGGGTATTTTTTCTTGCAAACTTATTGACATTTCACTCCTTTCATTGCTATGCTAATCCCAGTTTTTTGTATTAACCACATGTAAGGAGCAGATTATGGCTGATATTATTGAAATAACGGATTTTTCCGCACTGGAACTGGATGTCTATGCCCGTCTGAGTGAGGGTCAGCTTCTGAACCGTCATGAACCGGAAAATGGGCTTTTCATCGCAGAGAGTCCCAAGGTAATTGAACGGGCTCTGGATGCAGGATGCCAACCGGTTTCTCTTTTGTTGGAACCAAAGCATATTACAGGAGAGGCACGGGAGATAATTGCCCGTTGTGGTTCTGTCCCTGTCTACACTGCTGAATTTGATGTTTTAAAACAATTAACAGGATTTCCTTTGACCCGTGGTGCCCTCTGTGCCATGCGTCGTCCGCCTTTACCGGAGATGGAAACGATCTGTCGGAACGCCCGCCGGATTGCCGTACTGGAAAACGTGGTAAATCCCACGAATGTAGGGGCGATTTTCCGTTCTGCTGCTGCCCTTGGAATGGATGCGGTACTGCTTACGCCTGCATGCAGCAATCCCCTCTACAGACGTTCCATCCGGGTGAGTATGGGGACCGTTTTTCAGATTCCATGGACTTATATAGGAAGAGATGCCACCCAATGGCCCGGAGATGGGATGAATCTTCTGGAGAGTTTTGGTTTCAAGACCGTAGCTATGGCATTAACCGATGATTCTGTCAGCATTGATGACCCCTGTCTTAAGTCCGCCGACAAACTTGCGGTGATTCTTGGAACGGAAGGGGACGGACTTTCTTCTGATACCATTGCCCGTTGCGACTACACCGTTCGAATCCCCATGTCCCACGGAGTAGATTCCCTTAACGTTGCAGCCGCCAGTGCAGTGGCTTTCTGGCAGCTTGGAATTCATTCATAAAGAATTCTCTACAGAACCCCTCCTATCCTGCGAGACAGACAGGATCGGAGGGATTCTCTTCTCTTATTTGATATTTCCGATTTCTGTATAAATAACCCCTTTTTCCCGCTCTATTCTTGTTCCATCCGGCATAAGAGTATGTGCATCAATCATTTCTTCTCTTGTAATTGGTTTCCATTTTCCACCGCCTGCTCCAATTCCAAATATTTCAACTTTACCTTTTCTATTGACATGATCCCTTCCGATAAGTCCCCTATTCTCATCATATAAATCCCAAATTTCTGCATCCGGCACATACTCTACAATATCGCCAAAATCAGCATTTAATGTCTTACATATCTTGCTCAGAATTGTAAGGCTCACCTCTTCATCACGGCGAAGTTTTGTCATTGTGTTTGGAGCAATTTCTGCCTTCTTACGCAAATCTGATTTACTCATTTCTTTATCTACTAATAATTTCCATAATCGTTTATATGATACAGCCATAATAGCATCTCCCATTTTTTAAATTAAACATCACAATTTCCTTAATTCGTCCATCATAGCCGGACGATTTCTATATTTTACCTTCCACTCTGCAGCCATCTGTTCCACAAGCTTTGAACCACCCTTCATCTGTTGCATCTTTCGCAGCAGGGATACCAGATGGGCATAATTCTTTCTGTCACTTGTGTGAACCGCCATCTTACTTACTTCATCCTTATACTTATTCAATATCTGCTCCGGGTACTCCTTTTTCAAAACTTTTTCATACTCCTGTAATGCATACAATCCCGGACAATTTAATACATATACCAGCAATCTGTCATATAGTTTTTCTTCCTTATACAGTCTTTCCACATGTGCATACGCCGGAAGCTTCCCATATATTTCTTCTCTCTTTACAAGCCACTCATCTGCTGTATACTGTTTCTTTAATTCTCTATACAATTCCAAATTTCCGGGTTCATGTTCAAGAACTAATTTCCAAAGCTGTTCTATGTAGGCGCTTCTATTTCCCTGCAAAAGATAAATCTCTTTTTTCTTCTCGCTGTATTCAGAAATTAAACCTCTATATTGCTTATCCAGCAATATACATTCATCCAAAATTTGAAGAACATGGTCATATTCCTTTTTCTTCATGCAAATATCAACATAGTACCTTCTTACCGATGAGTTCTTCCAGTATCTTTTACACACTTCTTTTATTTGCTCATCCGATGCTTTTTTCTCCTGCAACATTTCCAAATATCTGACTGCCCATTTTCCTACTCCATAATCTCTGCTCCAATCGGAATCTTTACGCTCCGACCTCGCAATCATATCCTCTATAAAATCAAGTTTTGCCTGCTCATACTCTTTTTCTTCAAATTCTTCCATGATAATCTGTTCTATATACTCTTCTAAATAATCTATAACAGAGCCATCCAAATGAGAGGTAAACCAGTCAAACATTTTCCTTTTTTCTTCCAAACTTACTTTTACAAGCAATTCTAACCATAGCTGATAAATCCGATCAGCTAACATACTAGTACCACCATCTGAATCATCCATATCAACATCCCCAATTAAAACAAAGATGTAATTCATCACCTCAAATGCACTTAGATAGTCACCATTGTCTATCATTCGGCGTACATCTTCATCAATAATTTCTTCCAATTCTGATATAAAACCATCCGCCTCGTAATAGCTGATAAAATGATTTCTACCCAGATACCTGTCAGCTATAATATCCACTTGTCTAATGTAGTTATTGATATCCTCCCTCGTTACCTGCTTATTAATTATGTTATGGAAACGAAGTAGCAGCTTTTCATCTTCAGCCAAAACAGCCGCCAAAAACGAACGCACATCCTCTTCATTAGCACATCTGACAAGTTCCTCAACTGCAGTCAGTTTTTTCTTGTGAGAATTTACAGTATATGCCGGCTGAAACAAGTCTGTATTTATTGCATTTTCCTCTTCTTTCTTTTCTTCCTCTTCATTTTCCGACCATTCATACAGTACTGCTGCCATATGCTTGCAGTTTCTACCATCTAATGCATAAGGACATGAACAATACATATCTGTAACTTCTCCGTTACTTAAGGATATCTCTACTTCATAGTCCTCTGAACCTATTACATCCGCTCTGATAATATCATCTGATATTTCCATATTTTCGACAGCATCATCACAATAATAATCATATCCTCTCTCTAGAATATGTATTGCAAATAATTTCTTCCAGTTCATTCCTTCAGCTCCATTTCATCTTCCATTTTTACAAATCCGTATCTCTCATACAAAGGTCGTCCC
>OBLI01001770.1_pt1 | contig 20119 bp, 19 predicted proteins | sample 1519701 | NCBI WGS metagenome assembly OBLI01 (sample SAMEA3663005, study PRJEB22513) | pig gut metagenome | biome: pig gut; feature: pig-associated habitat; material: faeces | place: France | collected 2012
AGAGTATATGTATGCCATTATGCAAATAAGTCGTTGGCTCTACAAATCAGAATTTACTGCCCTAGCTTTTCCTTCATTACATCAATAGCTTTCAACAGCTGCAAATCGCGAGTTGCATTTTCTGGCAATGCTACCTCCACATCTGGCTGGATGCCGGTTCCATCAATACTGCGGCCTGATGGGGTATAATATCTAGCCACTGTCAGCTTCAGCCCATCTCCATGATTCAAAGGCAGCATAGTCTGCACAGAACCTTTACCATAGGATTTGGTGCCCACAATGGTGCCACACTGGCGATCCTGTACAGCCCCGGCCAAAATCTCCGAAGCACTAGCACTGTTGCCATCAATAATAATAACCAAGGGATAATCAAAGGACTCCAGCTGAGACTCATAAATAGTCTTGTGGCCTCCCTTATCTGTCATTGACACAATCTCCCCAGCAGGAATCAGCTGGTCTGCAATCTCCACACAGGAAGTAATCAGCCCACCCGGATTGGCTCGCAAATCCACAATCAAACCACCCATATTCTGCTCTTTGAGAGCTGCCAGCTCCTTGGCAAATTCCTTGCCCGTATTCTCGCTAAAGGAAGCTATGCGGATATAGCCAATATTAGTACCATCAATTATGGTACCCTTGGCTGTAGTCAAAGGTATAATCGCCCTGGTCAAGGTAACGTCAAAATCCTCCTGGCCCTGACGACGCACCGTCAACACCACCTGAGTACCTTCATCTCCCCGTACCTTGGCTGCCATTTCATCTGGCTGCATATTGCTAACATCAGCCCCATCAATCTTGATGATTTCATCCTTAGGCTGAATCCCTGCCTGAGCACTAGGGGTATCCTCTATTACAGACATAACCTGACAGGTTCCATCCTTGGGAAAACCCATGACAATACCTACCCCTCCAAAGCTGCCCTCAGTCTGCTGCATAAATGCCTTGAAATTTTCATCATCCATATAGATGGAGTGCTTGTCTCCCAGGGATTTAACCATACCGTCGATGGCACCATCCACCAGCTGTACCAAAGGCACATCATCTACATATTGAGATTTTACAAAGCTCATGGTACTAATCAATCTAACCGTCTGAGCTACATTTTCCAAACTGCCGCCTAACAGCATATACAGTCCCATAAATGCAGCCACCATCATAGCAGTTACAGTTGTCAGAACTGTAATAATTATTTTCTTCATTATGAAAAACCTCTTTTGTTCACCAGCCTATAAATGAGGGAATATCCCATCATTCATAGGCACATAGGAAATTACAAATAACCATAAGGACTAACAGGTTCACCATTTTCTCGTACCTCAAAATGGCAATGAGGTCCGGTAGAATTACCTGTAGAGCCACACATGGCAATAACCTGCCCCTGAGCTACATTTTCACCTTCGCTGACATTCAGGGAATCATTATGTCCATAAAGGGTAGTTACACCGCCACCGTGGTCAATAATTACCGCATTGCCATAGCCGCTAATCCAGCCAGCATAAATAACTGTACCACTGGCTGCAGCATAAATAGGCATGCCATAATCTCCGCCAATATCCAGCCCGCTATGGAATCTGGCTGTACCAAAGATAGGATGGGTACGCCAGCCAAATTCCGAGGTAATAGGCCCGCTAATAGGCCAAATCATTCCTCCTGCTCCTGCTGGAGCACCAGAATAACCCGCGGAGGACATATGACTGCGGCGAATCATATTGGCAACCTCCTGAGATGCTGCCATAATCTCCTCATACATCCGCTCTGAGGTATCTCTATCATGGATAGCCTGATCCAACAGTACCTGCTGTTCAGACTCCTTATCCTCTACCTTGGCCTTCTTGGCCTGTGCATCAGTTACCAGCACCTCAGCCTCAGCCTTGTCTTTTTCTAGCTGGGCACGGGTATTTTCTACCGTAGCCTTTTCTTCCTTAACCTTCATAATCAGGTCATAATCATGCTTGATAATTCGCTTTAAAACATCCATGCGAGTCATCAAATCAGCAAAATCCTTGGCTCCAAAAAGCACATCCACATAGCTAATCTGGCCGTTAATATAAATATCCCGCACTCTTTGCTGCAGCTTCTTGTTTTTTACCTTCAAATCAGCTTCGGTTTTCTGTAACAGCTCTGTATTATCACTGATTTTGTCCTCAACAGAATCCAGCTGTCCCTTAACCTCTTTATATTCTGCTGTAGCTACCCGCAGCTCCTCCTGAATCTGCCGCAATCTTTCTGAAACACTTTCCACCTTGGCGGAAGCCTCATTGGTTTTGGCCTGCTGTTCCTCTGCCTGCCGTTGCAAATCCGCCAGCTGATCCTCCAAATCATCAGCCAAGGCAGTTCCTGTTACCGACAGAGAAATGAGCAGGGACAGAGCCAGATTCAAAGCCTTGCCTCGACCACTTATTTTCATCATCATGATGCCACCGCCTTAAACCTTAAGGAATTTCTTAATGGACACAGCACTGCCAATAGCACCTACCACCATGCCACTGATAACCACCACAATAGTAATATAGGTCAAAAATGGCTGTTCAGGTATTAGCGGGAAAAAGGCCAGGGTATCGTATACCTTTTCCGCCATAGCTGTATAGGCTGTCCTCAGCACCATAGCCGCTATTATACTGCCAAAAAGCCCCAGCACCATACCCTCCATAACAAAAGGCCAGCGGATAAACCAATCAGTAGCTCCCACGTATTTCATAATAGCAATTTCCTTGCGACGGGCGAAAACTGTCAAGCGGATGGTATTGGAAATAATAAACAAAGTGGCAAAGGCCAATACCAACATCAAGGTGAAGCCAAAGATACGCAGCAATCTGGTAATTTCAAAAAGATGCTCCATAACATCCTGACCATATTTGGCGCACTCCACTCCATCAAGTTTTTCCATTTTCTCTGCTGCTGTCTTGACCAAATCCGGATTGGTCACTGTTACCTCAAAGGAATCTGGCAAAGGATTGGTTTCATCCAAAGCATCTAAGAGAGTTTTCTGATCTCCCAATCTATCCTTGAAGCGTTCCATAGCTTCGTCCTTTGTAACAAAGCCTACGGATTCTACCCCTTCAATTTCCTTTAAATCCTTTTCTATATCTCTGGCCTGCTCTCTATCTACCTTGTCCAAGAGATAGACATTTATCTGCACCTGGGATTCCATGTTTTCTGCCAGCTTGTTCATATTCATAACCATCATCAGAAACATGCCAAAAATAAACAGGGACACAGCCACAGTGCCAATAGAGGCCACAGACATCCAATTGTTACGCCGCAGGGAAATAAATACCTCTCGGATATAATATTCTATGGTCCTAACTTTCATAGCCATAACCTCCCTGGGCCTCATCCCTTACAATCTGTCCATCCTCAATAGCAATAACCCGTCGCTGCATGGCATCTACAATGGTCTTATCATGGGTAGCCATTACAATGGTGGTGCCAGCAGCATTAATCCGCTGAAAAATATCCATAATACCCCAGGAGGTTTCTGGATCCAGATTACCTGTAGGCTCATCGGCAATTACGATAGATGGATTGTTCACAATGGCTCTGGCAATGGCCACACGCTGCTGCTCACCACCAGAAAGCTGATGTGGGAAGCATTTGTACTTATCCCGCAAGCCAACAATATCCAAAACAGAATTTACACTGCGCTGCATCAATCTGCGAGGTGCTTCAATAACCTGCATAGCAAAGGAAATATTCTCATAAACAGTTTTCTCTGGCAAAAGGCGATAATCCTGAAAAATTACCCCCAAACTGCGGCGCAGGTAGGGAACCTCCTTATTGGCCATGCGAATAACATCCCTACCATTTACCGTCAGAATACCAGAGGTAGGCAAGACCTCCCGAAACAGCATTTTAATAAAGGTGGATTTGCCGGCACCGCTGGAGCCTACCAAAAAAACAAACTCACCCTTCCGAATATCCACATTGATATTGTTTAATGCCACGGCACCATTTTCATATACCTTAGTGACATTTTTCATATGAATCATCAATTTCAACCCCATTTCTCATCAACACTCCGTACTATTGTAGCACAATTCAGCCCTATTTCATAACACAATATTAGTTGAAATGAAAAAAAGGACCGATTTCTCAGTCCTTTCCAATCACACTATAAGCAAGCTCTGCATTACACATGGCCAAATGACGCAAATCGTCAAAGAGCTGTTCGTTTTGTTGGCTAAAGCCCTCTCTATCCTTCCATTTCAGATGAATCTGGGCCATAAGCTTCTCCAGTTCTACATTTTCCAAGGTGCCCACAGACTCCTCCCCTACGGATTCCAGGAATCTATCTACCTTGGGATCATAGGAAATACCAATCATAGGCACTCCCATTACCCCAGCAAAAATCAGGGCATGAAGCCTGACGGATATCAGCAAATCCATATTGCCCACAATAGAAAGCAACTGACTGGTATTATATTCCTCTGGCAATACCAACATTTCGTGCTGAGCCATATCTGCCACCAGCTGAGCTGTTTTCACATCCTCTGGATACTGCATAGGCAGAAAAACTACCTGAGCTTGAAAATCCTCTACAATCCTATCTGCTGCCTGAGCCACTATCTCTTTGTAGTGATTCATATTGCACCATTCCCGCACAGAAATGCATACCAAAGGCTTTTGCCCCACCAGAGCACCATGTCTAAGGAGAATTTCCCTGCCCTGGGCAGTGTCCACCTGATGAATGGCATGAACCGGATCCGCCGTAGGCTCAATTGGTGGGCGAGTTATGCCCAGAGAAGCCAGCTCCTTAAGGGAACCTCTATCCCTGACAGTTATCATCTTGACTCTATTGCCAATATACCCCATAATCCAGCGGGCAATCCGTCCATTAATAGGACCGATACCCTGAGCATACAACATGACTGGCGTTCCCAACAACTGGGCCAGCCAGATTATCAGCAGATAATAGTATAGACTGCGGCGGCTGGTAACATTCTGCAAAAGACTGCCACCACCACTCAAAAGGATATCGCCATGCCGCAAGGCTCCCAATATGCCTGCTAGATCAAGCCAGCCCACAGCCTTGACGCCGTGCCGCTGTCTGGTATCCTGGGGATTGGCAGATATTACTGTAATATTCACTTTTGGATCTAAATCCGATAAAACCTCTACCATAGCAGCCAGCATCGCTTCATCGCCAGCATTTCTGGAGCCGTAATATCCGGAAATTACAACATTACTCATGCTCTGTTGTCATTCCTTCTAAATATCTTCACAAAAAATTACTTCTTTTCCGTAGACAAACGTGGTGCTACATACTTCAACCACATATCTACAAAAATCATACAGATTGCGCCAACACCTGCACCTAATACCAAGCCACCCAAGCCCCGGGCGGTAGACATTAGAATAGGCGAACGCATATGGGCAAAGGTCTCAACCATAGAGCCTTGACCAATCGTAGCTACCATAACCAGTACAAACAGCACCATAGTTGGCCATTTGCGGAACCAAGCCATAGCCGCCAGCAGGAAGGCTGGATGGCCAATCATAAATTCCTTGGTTCTAGGCCGGGCATACATGGCCTGCTCCAGAAATGCCCTGAATTTCAGTTCAGTAGCAGATACAGGCATACCCATAGTATGACCAGAACGGGCTACCAAAACCACAGCAGCCACCAATACCAGGAACAAGCCCAGCAGTGTCTTTACCTTTACAGGCACATCAAGAATCCGCTTAAACTGCTCCAAAAAACCCTCTGTATCATCCATTTTGCCATCAAATACATCAAATCGCTGTAGGAAGCCTATAGCCACCAGAACAATCGGCAAAATAAAGGTTAGCTTAATACCACGGAAAATATTTACCTCTAAAAGGTACTCTGTATCTGCCAAAGACGCTGACAAATAAGCTGCACCTACATAGGAAATCATACCGCAGACAAACAGAGCTGCTACGCCAGTACCTATCATTCGCAACAAGCCTGCACCCTGCTGAGGTACCCGCTGACGGATTTTATCCAGAATCCACAATACGGAAATAGCAGGAAAAACATTGGCTGCAGCCAAGGCCGCTGCCACACGGATTTTGTTGCCGTGGCCCATCAACACTGGCACCACCATAACTAGAGCCAAAACTGCCAGCAATATATATGCCTGCTTGCTCTTCATAGCTGGAATAACCAGGGACAGGTAAAGTACAATACCTGCTGCTACACCTAGCATCACCAGACTGCGGAGAGGCGCCTCTGGATAGAAGCTGGCAAATACACCGGCTCGTCCCATGGTAAAGCCCTGAGCCTCCAGCTTATTCTTTACTCCAGCCACATAGCTCATATTGGTTTCCAGCAAGGTCATATCTGGAGCAGGCTTCTCAAAGGTTTTCAGCAAATTAAAGCGAATATTACGCTCATCGTCAGTAGTCCCCCAACGATCTATGGCTTCATTAACCTTCATTTTTTTCTGCTCATCCTTAGGAATGGAATACAATCTAGCAGACTGATAGTCATTAGCCTTGGCTATATCCAGCATACCATCCTGAGGGAAGAATTTTAGCTGGGTTACTCCCTCAATCATGCCCAAGGTCAGGCCACGCTGGCGCATCTGCTGAGCCATATACTGAGATTCATCAGGTGCTCCCAAGGTCTGGGAACCAGAAGCCACAATTGCTGATACCTGATAGCCATCCAGACGATCAAAGAAGGCATCAATATCATCCTTAGTGCACTGACGGTAATTGGTAGGTCGTGCCACTACATAGAAGCCTGCATCGTTAACAGCCTGCATTTCATCTGTAGGCATGCCTAAATCCATCTTCTCAAATTCTTCGTAGTTGGCCTTAACCTCCAGCACCCGCTGACCACTAATAGTCAGCTCCCGTACTCTATCCTGTCCTAGACGGCGCACCAGATCCTCATGCACCTCCTGAAAGGTTTGCTGATTATGACCTGTTACATAGACATTAGTCCCCTTTATCTGACCGCTTTCAATCAGCTGACGCCAGCCTGGATCACTAATGGCACCATTTTGATAATTAGCCAAAAGCACACTGCCATTTACCGCAGCTGCCTTGCCATTTACATTCAGCTTCTTGAAGGTGGTTTCATAGACAGCCAGAGAGGTAATACCTGCTTCCTTGGCCTGAGCCAAAACCTTCTCAGGAGGCAAGCCTTCCTTTTCTGCCAAGGCTACCAAATCCTCATAGTCCATAATCAACTCAATGGACTTATTTGCCTGTTCCACATGATATCGCTGCACATCAATAGCCAGGGAAGCTATAAGCCCCAATATAATCACAGCGATGAGAATTTTATTGTAACAAAACTGCTTCATTATCATCTATCCTTATTGCAGACTATTCCCCTCTTTGCGGACAGCCTTGATGGTAACCTGTCCAGCCTGCTGCTGTACATCATCAATCTCTGCCCTGATGGGGGAATTGTATAGATCAAAAATCAATATATCTCCAAAGAAATTTCCCAACACTGCCTGTCCCAGCACCGCATTGCGAATATCCAGACGAGTCATGTGGAAATATAGGCCGCCATTTTCTGGCAGTACCTTGCCTTCCAAGGTAATATCAGCCATGCGCCCCAGCAGCTTTACCTGCCCTGTGGCACTAATCTTATCAGTATCAATTTGCACATGGAGATTATCTACCTTTTCCATTTTCTTTACCAGCATATCCTGCAAAGCCTGCTGGGTAATAACCCCGGTAAGCTCCAGATTATCTGCTGACTGAATGGCAGAGCCGTCACGAGAATCCAACGCAGAATAATCCACCTGCAGATTTTCACCATGGAGGGTTAATCTGGACACCTGAATATCCCCTAGCCAGGCATTGTCTACCACCACATCCAGATTATCCATCTGGCCTGCCAACAGCATAAATCCCGGCATAGCTCTTACATTGGCTGTAACATTTTCGGCTCTGGCCGCCTCCTTAATACGATTAGCCAGATTGCCACCGATAATCCCCGGCAGCAAAAGCTGACAAAAGGCTGCCGCCAATACCACAATTCCTATCAGTATGGAAATTCTTTTTCCCATTTTTTGTCTGCCTCCGGCTTACAACTGATGATTGGCCTTTGCCCGCAGGAAAGCCTCTATAAACATATCAATATCCCCGTCCATAACGGCCTGGGTATTGCCAGTTTCTGCACTGGTGCGATGATCCTTAACCATATTGTAAGGATGGAATACATAGGAACGAATCTGACTGCCCCATTCGATCTTCTGCTGATCTCCCTCCAGAGCTGCAAGTTCCTTCTCCTTCTTCTCTTCCTCCAGCTCAAAGAGCTTAGCCCGTAGCATTTTGAGACACTGCTCACGATTCTGAATCTGAGAGCGCTCATTCTGACACTGTACCACAATGCCAGTAGGCTCATGAGTCATGCGTACCGCAGAGGAAGTCTTATTAATATGCTGACCACCAGCACCGCTGGCACGATAGGTATCAACACGAACATCATCCATATTGATTTCAACTTCTACAGTATCGTCCAACTCTGGCATAATATCACAGGCACAGAAAGAGGTATGACGGCGAGCCGCAGAATCAAATGGAGATATACGCACCAAGCGATGTACACCCTTCTCAGACTTCAGGAAGCCATAGGCATTATGGCCCTTGATAAAGAGGGTAGCAGACTTAACACCAGCTTCATCACCTGGCAGTAAATCAGCAGTTTCTACAGAAAACCCATGACGCTCAGCATAGCGGCCATACATTCTCAGCAGCATACTGGTCCAATCCTGAGCCTCAGTACCGCCAGCACCTGCATGAAGGGTAAGAATGGCATTGTTGGCATCGTATTTGCCAGACAGGAGAACCTCAAGCTGCAGCTCCTCCAGAGACTTGTTAATAGCCTCCATATCTGCAACTACATCAGCTTCCAGACTCTCATCCTTGTCCTCCATACCCAGCTCCCACATAACCTGTACATCATCGTACTTGGCTACCAGAGCCTTGTATTTGTCTACGCTGATTTTAACATCATTCAGTTCCTGATTGATTTTCTGAGCCTCCTCTGGATTATCCCAAAAGGTAGGCTCACCCATCTTATATTCCAATTCAGCAATTTTTTCTTCTTTGTGAGCTACATCCAGAGCCTTTTCCATCTCTGTCAATCGCCCCTGGAGAGCCACAATTTCCGGCTTCAAATCCTCCAGCATCTACATTCACATCCTAACTAGAAAACACATATATCTACTAAATCTACCACAAACAGCCTTGCTTTAATGCTAAAAATTCTACTTATTCTTGCCACAGCAGTTTTTGTACTTTTTGCCGCTGCCACATGGGCAAGGGTCGTTACGGCCTATCTTCTCACCGTTTTTGACTGGCTGCTTTACATTCTCCTGGAAATCATCTCCATGATTTGCCTTGGCAGCTGCCATGCGCTGCTGGTTCTCACGCTCCATAGCCTCCTGCTGCTCTCTGGTAATAATATTTACCCGGAAAATCAGGGAAGCAATATCGTTCTGAATGCTGGCAATCATCTGGTTGAACATTTCGTGACCACGAATCTTGTACTCAACCAATGGCTGTCTCTGACCATAAGCCAGAAGGCCAATACCTTCACGCAACATATCCATGCGATCCAGATGCTCCATCCAACGGTTGTCCACTACCCGCAGCATGATAATCTTTTCCAGCTCCCGCATATTGTCCTCGCCAAAGAGCTGTTCGCGCTGAGTGTAGGATTCCTCTGCTACCTGAGTCAAGAAATCCTGCAGCTCGTCCCGGCTCATATCCTCCAGCTCCTCCAGCTTCATTCGGCCCTTTGGAGCATAGATGCCCTCAGCATCTGTAATCAGATTCTCCAAGGACCATTCCTCTGGATAAAGCTTCTCGTTAGCATACTGGTTCATCTGAGCCTCAATAATGCCACCCAGCATACCCAGAATATGCTCACGGAGATTGTCTCCCAACAGAACCTTGCGGCGCTCGCCGTAGATAACCTCACGCTGCTGATTCATAACATCATCATATTCCAGGACATGCTTACGCATATCGAAGTTTCTGCCCTCAACCTTCTTCTGGGCATTCTCAATGGAGCGGGTAATGAGCTTATGCTCAATAGGGTCATCCTCCCCCATACCCAGTCTATCCATAATATGAGCAATATTATCAGAGCCAAAGAGGCGAAGCAAATCATCTTCCAAAGACAGATAGAAGCGGGACTCACCTGGATCACCCTGACGACCAGCACGACCACGAAGCTGGTTATCAATACGACGAGATTCATGACGCTCCGTACCTACAATAAACAAGCCACCCAGCTCAGGCACACCTTCACCCAGCTTAATATCAGTACCACGACCAGCCATATTGGTAGCAATGGTTACGGCAGATTTCTGACCTGCATCGGCAATAATCTCTGCCTCCTGCTCATGGAATTTGGCATTCAAAACATTATGAGGAATATTTCTCTGAGACAAAATCCGGCTCAGCTCCTCAGACTGAGTAATGGAGGTAGTACCAATCAATACTGGCTGGCCTTTTTGGTGAATTGCCTCTACATCATTGGCCACGGCCTTGTATTTAGCCCTCTTAGTCTTGTAGATAACATCTGGATGATCTATACGGGCAATTGGTCTATTGGTTGGAATAACAATAACCGGCAGCTTGTAAATCTTCAGGAACTCATCTTCCTCTGTCTTAGCTGTACCAGTCATACCAGCCAGCTTCTTGTACATACGGAAGTAGTTCTGGAAGGTAATGGATGCCAAGGTCTGAGACTCTCTCTGTACCTCCAGGCCCTCCTTGGCCTCAATAGCCTGATGGAGGCCATCAGAATAACGGCGGCCCTGCATAAGACGACCGGTAAATTCGTCAACAATGATGATTTCCCCATCCTTGACTACATAATCCCGATCACGCTTCATCAAAGCCTTAGCCCGCAAAGCAGCCATGAAGCAATGGGACATTTCCATGTTCTCAGGATCATACATATTCTTGATACCCAGGGCCTTCTCAATCTTTGGAATAGCTGTATCCGCTGGAGCTACGGTTTTGGCCTTTTCATCTACAGTATAGTCCACACCCTCCTGCAGCACATTAACAGCCTTGGCCATGCGGACATAGGTCTCTGTTGGCTTGGTGCCTGGGCCGGAAATAATCAAAGGTGTTCTGGCCTCATCTACCAGAATACTATCCACCTCATCCACAATGGCATAGTTCAGCTCCCGCTGTACCATCTGCTTCATATCTACTACCATATTATCTCTCAGGTAGTCAAAACCAAATTCATTGTTAGTACCAAAGGTAATATCACAACTATAAGCATATTTACGCTCTGGGAAATCCATATCATGACGCACCAGACCTACAGACAAGCCCAGGAAGTTGTAAAGGCGCCCCATCTCGATACTATCACGCTTGGCCAGATAATCATTAACAGTAACAATGTGTACACCCTTGCCAGTCAAGGCATTCAGATAGGTTGGCAGAGTAGCTACCAGAGTTTTACCCTCACCAGTACGCATTTCTGCAATCTTGCCCTCGTGGAGACAAATACCACCCATCATCTGCACATCAAAATGTCTCATGCCCAAAATACGGCGGGAAGCCTCTCGAACAACGGCAAAGGCTTCTGGCAAAATATCATCCAGAGTCTCACCCTCAGCCAGACGGTCACGGAATTTGTCAGTACAACGTGCCAGGGAGGAATCGCTGAGATTTTTCAGGCCTTCCTCAAAGCCATTAATCTCATCCACCTTGGCCCTCAATCTCTTTACTTCTTTATCATTATTGTCGCCCAAAAAGCGTTTCAGAATACCAAACATGAACTCACTCCTAATTTGTTTATATCTATGGTAAAGTGCAGAATATACACAGACTCTACATTAGTTTATCAAAGTATCAGATATAAGTCAAAAAATTGACCTACTAAATTAGTTTGAGAGAATAGTTGACAGGGTGAACAGGGAATTTTTGGCAAAAATTTAAAAATTTTTTTCTAACAAGCAGGATAAATCATACCCTATGGCGAATATAAATAAACATAGAACCAGAAAGGGGATGTTATTTATGGCAACATTCACTATTAGAGGAAAAAATGTAGAAATCACTCCTGCGCTTAGAGACTATGTGGAGAAGCGAATCGGCAAAGTAACCCGCTACTTCAAAGAAGTTGGCGAGATTTCTGCTCTCCTCAGTGTTTCCAAGGACCGTCAGAAGGTTGAGGTAACTGTACCTGTACAGGGTGTGCTCCTGCGGGGCCAGGAGGTTACGGACAATATGTATACCTCCATCGACCTGGTTATTGAAAAGCTGGATCGTCAGATTCGCAAGCACAAGACCAAGATGCAGCGCCGCTTCCGTGATGGCACTCTGTTGGACGAGGCATTTTCCGCACCAGCCTTTGCTCCTTCCATTCCTGATGATGAGAGTGAATTCCCTGTTGTAAAGAAAAAGAGATTTACCGTTCGGCCAATGGATGTGCAGGAAGCTATCATGCAGATGAATCTGCTGAATCATGATTTCTTCGTATATAGAGATGCCGATACCGAAACCGTCAGCGTTGTATATCGCCGCAAGGATGGCAAATACGGCCTGATTGAATCCGAATATTAAGTATCTAACCCCGTAAAAAAGGAGAGACACTGAAGCTTGCTTCAGTGTCTCTTTGCTTTTTCTCTTACAAAACCTTGGACAGGAACAGCTTGGTACGCTCCTCCTTTGGATTCTCAAATACCTCTCGAGGATCTCCCTGCTCAATAATAGTACCGCCATCTACAAACAGCAGTCTATCTCCTACTTCACGAGCAAAGCCCATTTCATGGGTAACTACCGCCATAGTCATACCCTCATTAGCCAGGTTCTTCATAACATCCAGAACCTCATTTACCATTTCTGGATCCAAGGCAGAGGTTGGCTCATCAAAAAGCATCACCTTTGGCTTCATGGCCAAAGCTCTAGCTATAGCCACACGCTGCTGCTGACCACCAGACAGCTGAGGTGGATATGCATCAGCCTTATCCCCTAAGCCTACTCGCTCCAAAAGCTCCCGAGCAGTTTTCTCAGCTTCCTCCTGAGAAATATTCCGCACCTTCATAGGCGCCAAGGTAATATTCTTCAACACAGTCATGTGAGGAAAGAGATTGAACCGCTGGAAAACCATGCCAATTTCCTCACGAGCCTTGTTAATATCTGCATCCCCAGTTAAATCCATGCCATCTACCACCACGCTGCCGCTGGTAGGAACCTCCAAAAGATTCATGCATCTCAGCAGGGTACTTTTACCAGAGCCGGAAGGCCCAATAATAACCACTACTTCCTGAGGATTAATATGTAAATCTATTCCCTTTAGTACCTCATGGTCACCAAAGGATTTGTGCAAATTCTTTATATCAATCATTTTGTCGCCAACCTTTTCTCCATATATGATACCAAACGGGAAATGGTCAAGGTCATTACCAGATAAATCAGGGCTACAGTAATCCAGATTTCCAGAGAGCCATATGTTCTAGCAATAATCAACTGACCACGACGAGTCAATTCCTCAAAACCGATAACGGATACCAGAGAGGAATCCTTCAGCAAAGCAATAAACTCATTGCCCAAAGGAGGAATAACATTCTTGAAGGCCTGAGGTACAATAATATACCGCATCGTCTGCACCCAGCTCATACCAAGGGAACGACCTGCCTCCATCTGTCCCTCATCAATAGCCTGAATACCAGCCCGAAAAATCTCCGCAATATAGGCACCACTATTAATACCACAGGCTGTAATAGCTGCTATAAATGGATCTACCCGCTGGCCCACCACCATTGGCAAAGCAAAATAAATCAGGAATATCTGCACCAGCAATGGAGTGCCCCGCAAAAAATCTATATACACCGTAGCCAAAGCCCGCAACACTTTCACATTGCATATTCTAGCAATACCTACAAACATACCAATGATTAAACCCAAACCTACAGATATAGCTGTAATCTGTATGGTTATACCTGCTCCCACAATCAGAAGCGGCAGGGAGTTAATCATCAAATCAACATTTAAATTCATTTCCCACACCTAGCCTCTACATAAAATATTACCTATACATTATATGTAACAACCACTATAGTGTCAATTCATTTAAAGCCAAAGGCTAAATTTTTATGCATTTAAATTGAATTTTTATACAGCACTGGAAAAAATTTAAGCACAAAAAAAAGACTGCTTCAGAATGTAAAACATATCCAGTGAAACAGTCTCTCAGAATTTATGCTTTATTTGGAAGTAGTACCAAACCACTTGGTAAAGATTTCATCATACTTGCCATTTTCATGAAGCTTTTTCAAAGCCTCATTTACTTTACCCTGCAACTCTGTATTATTCTTGGCAAAAGCAATACCATAATCCTCAGAGGTCAGCAGCTCAGGCAGAGCCTTTACGTTAGTCTCACCACTCTTGAGAATGTAGTAATCATTTACAGGACGGTCATTTACTACAGCGTCAACGCCCTTGGCACGCAGCTCCATAAAGGTATCAGCGGAGGAGTTAAACTCCTTAACCTCAACGCCGCCAATCTTATTTACCTCAGCAGCAGAGGTAGTACCAATCTGTACAGCAACCTTCTTACCCTTCAAATCCTGGAAGGTCTTGATGTCATTGTTATCCTTAGCTACGATAATGGACAAACCAGATTTGTAATAAGGATCGGAGAACAATACATTCTGCTTACGCTCCTCATTAATGGTCATACCAGTAATAGCCACATCAATGTTGCCAGCCTGAATAGCAGGAATAAGACCATCAAACTGAATATTGCTAATCTCAACCTTGTAGCCCATTTCCTCACCAATAGCACGAATCAGGTCCATATCAAAGCCCTGATATTCCTTGCCATTCTCATCCTGGAACTCAAAAGGGGCAAAATCAGCGTTAGTACCAACCTTCAGTACCTTGTTATCGCTAGCTGCCTTCTGATCACCACCACAGCCTGCCACCAGAGCTGCCACAGCCATAATAGCTGCCATACACAATACTAATAACTTTTTAGCCATTATATATCCTCCTTTTTACATAAAAGAAAGCCCAAGAAACTGTTAAGCATCCTGGGCTTCATTGCCACATAGATTATGCGATTGCCAATGGCTTAGCCATTCTTTCTCTTCTGGAAGCAGTCGCGACAGTATACTGGACGGTCATTCTTTGGCTCGAATGGAACCTCAGTCTCCTTACCACACTCAGCACATACTACAGTAAACATCTGGCGCTGTTCCTTCTCTCCACCTTCACGATTACGACGTCTCTTATCGCGGCAATCACGGCAGCGAACTGGCTTATTCTCAAAACCCTTTTCTGCATAAAATTCCTGCTCGCCTGCGCTAAAAATAAATTCCTTACCGCAGTCCTTACACACCAAAGTCTCATCTACAAATGCCATGAAAAAAATCCCCCATTTTTGTTTTTGAATATCCCATATGTACTCTTACTTTTTACCTAATCGGTGGACAAAGAGACATCCTACTGAATTTCAGTATACTTGTAAGTGACGAAAAAAGCAAGTAAAATTTTCTGACACTTCCTTTTTATGCTCTGGGAAGCCTATGCCAGGATATCCAAATTAGCCCCCACACCAGTCAGAGAGGATACATCAATTGACTCCAGCATATCAGTTACCGCAGTCTCTGAGGTTTCCATAGCCATCTTCATTACAGAAGTACCTACCTGAATATCCAACTGCTGCTGATGCATTCCTACGGACATAGCTGCAATATTCATAAAATCCATCTCGTTTCACTCCTTCCTTTTGCTATCTCCAATACTATCGTCTCACATTATTTATTTCTTAAGTTTTTTGTAATAACCAATGCCTATTACGCCAGCAGCCAAAACAAACTGAATAATATATGGAGCAAAATCACCGCCATAGGAAACAATCATCGGATTCAGAATTTTGTCATGGGCAATCATGGAACCGCCGGTCCAGCCCAGCAAACCTGCACCACCATAGAGCACTACAGGATATTTATCCATGATTTTGCCAATCAGAGTACTGCCACCTACAATAATGGGAATACTAATCAAAAAGCCAATGGCTACCAACAGGAAGCTGCCGTGGGAAGCTCCGGCAATAGCCAGCACATTATCCACTCCCATTGCTGCATCAGCAATAATAATGGTCTTGACTGCCCCAGACAGGCTGTCTGCCGCCTCAACATGAGCCTCCTCCTCATGAGGCACCAGCAGCTTCACAGCAATAGGTAAAAGAATCAAGCCGCCTACTACCTGCAAATAAGGAATGGTCAGCAGCCATACGGCGGCAAAGGTCATAATCAAGCGAATAATCACTGCACCGGCGGTACCAATAAAAATAGCTTTTTTCCTCAGCTCATGAGGCAGTTTGTTGGCAGCCATAGCAATAACCACCGCATTATCGCCGCCCAGCAAGATATCCATTAGCACAATGGTGCCCAGAGCTGTTAAAAAATGAATTGACATAATTTCCATCGAAAAATCCTCCTAGTAAAACAACTATACAAACAAAAAGAGACTCCCGCATGATACACCCGTAGTATCATACGAAAGTCTCACCTGTTGCAAATTACAACGCTGCTGCCAGCCGGTTACCCGGCATGCTTGTTGACAACAGCCAGCGAGGTTACTCCCTTTCGCTATCTGATTGTAGAGTTAGTATAACAACAAATCCTATTTCCTGTCAAGCTGATTGGCAATTATTTTTCGCAGCATTTACATCAAATATCTCAGATATACGTAAACTGTACTAATAACGATAGAAATTATCATACATGGGAAGGCGACCTTCATGAAGCCAATAAAGGAAATCTGCTCTCCATGCTTGGCGGCCAGGGAAGCCACAACTACGTTGGCACTAGCGCCAATCAAAGTACCGTTACCGCCCAGGCAGGCACCTAGAGCCAGAGACCACCACAGAGGATCCAAATTGGTAATACCCATAGCACCCATATCCTTAATCAAAGGTATCATGGTTGCTACAAAAGGAATATTATCCACAAAGGCAGAGGCAATGGCACTCATCCAAATAATCAAAATAGCTGTAGCATTTACAGAGCCTTCCGTAATCTTCATAGCTTCAGCAGCCAGCATCTTGATAACACCGGTTTCTACCAAAGCACCAACCAGAATAAACAGACCGGCAAAGAAGAAAATAGCTGTCCACTCAATCTTGCTCAGAACCTTGGCAATTTTTTCTTCATCCCTGGTAAAGGTCAATAGCAGTAAAAGGCCGGCGCCAAACATGGCAGCCGTGGCAGACTCCAAGCCCAAGGCTCCATGCATAACAAAAAGACACATGGTAAGGCCAAGCACAAAAAGACATTTTTTCAGCAGTACAGCATCGCTAATCTGACGCTCAGGCTTTAGCTTCATAACCTGTTCCTGCAGCTCAGGAGTAGTATGAAGCTTCTTGCCATAAAGAGCCTCCAGAATAAATACAGTAACACCAAAAATTACTACGACAATCGGAGCCAGATTTAAAATAAAGTCTACAAAGCTCAGGCCTACGGCAGAGCCAATCATAATATTTGGTGGATCACCAATCAAGGTAGCAGTACCACCAATGTTAGAGGCCATAATCTGAGCCATCAGGAAAGGCTTTACATCCACCTTTAGCTGAGAAGTAATGCTAAAGGTAACAGGAACAGTCAACAATACAGTAGTTACATTATCCAACAACGCTGAGCACACAGCTGTCAACAGAGCCAAAGCCAGCAACAGCTTCATTGGCTTGGCCTTAACCTTTTGGGCTGCCCAGATAGCCAGATAATTAAACAAACCTGTTTCTGCTGTAATGTTTACAATAATCATCATACCCATCAACAGACCTAAGGTGTTGAAATCAATGTGATGAACTGCGGTTTCCTGGGAGAGAATCCCCAGCATAATCATCAGCATGGCACCAAAGATGCCTACAATGGTACGGTGTACCTTCTCGGAAATAATGAGCGCATAGGCGATGACAAAAATCGTCACTGCAATGGATGTTGAATCAAACATTTATTTTGCCCCCTTGTTTTTCCTTTCTATTGGCTTAATAGTGATGGTATGACCATCCTTTTTAACCTTCAGGGTGTAATTTTTTTCCCCTTCCCGGAACAGCTCCATCTTAAGCTCCAAAAGCTTGCGGCCCAGCTCCTCCACCAGTTCATCGCTAAAGCCAGTCAAAGCGATATTCTTTTCCGGCTTGCCCAGGGCAGCCTTGGCACGGCGCTTTTTGTCCTCTGCCTCCTCAGCAGCCATAAACTGGGACTCCATAGTCACCTGCTCCACATAGCCCTGCAGCATATCCTTATCTGATAATCCCTTGGGAATCTTTGACATAATCAGCCCTTCTTTACTTTGGCCCAGGAATCCTTCAAACCTACCACTCGGTTAAATACCAAATGATCTGGGGTAGAATCCTTGTCCACTACATAATAACCCTGACGGAGGAACTGATAATGGGTACCCTCGGCAGTCAAAGCTGCACTTGGTTCTACCATTACATGCTGGAGAACCTCCAAAGAGTTCTTGTTTACTGCGTTGAGGAAATCTGCTGGTACTTCCCCTTTTTCATCAGTCTCAATGAGGTAATCATAAAGACGAACCTCTGCCTCCAAAGCATCGGCAGCAGATACCCAATGAATGGTGCCCTTTACCTTGCGGTTAGCGGTAGCACCACCAGTCTTGGAGTCTGGATCATAGGTACAATGCAGCTCCACTACCTTGCCCTCAGCATCCTTAATAACTTCCTCACATTTGATAATATAGCCATGCTTCAGACGAACCTCGCCCTCTGGCTTCAAGCGGAAGAACTTCTTTGGGGCATCCTCCATAAAGTCCTCCTGCTCAATGTACAGCTCACGGCTAAATGGCATATAGCGGTGGCCGCCCTTGGTAGGATGGTTCTCAGCCAGCATATATTCCTTCTTGCCCTCTGGATAGTTGGTGATAACTACCTTCAATGGGTGCAGGACAGCCATAATTCTATCTGCATTGTTGTTCAAATCATCTCTGATGCAATGCTCCAGCATAGCCACATCTACCAAGCTATTAGCCTTGGCTACACCTACCTCGCTGCAGAAATTCCGCAGGGCAGCAGGAGTATAACCACGACGGCGCAATCCAGAAATAGTAGGCATACGAGGATCATCCCATCCAGCCACATAGCCTTCCTCTACTAACTGACGCAGCTTGCGCTTGCTGGTAACAGTGTTGGTAAGATTCAGACGGGCAAATTCAATCTGGCGAGGACGAGTGTTTACATCAAAGCCCAAGGACTCTAAGCACCAGTCATAAAGGGGACGGTGATCCTCAAATTCCAGAGTACATATGGAATGAGTAATTCCCTCAATGGCATCGGACAGTGGATGAGCAAAATCATACATTGGATAGATACACCAGGCATCCCCGGTGCGATGATGAGTTGCATGGGCAATACGATAGATAACAGGATCTCTCATATTGATATTAGGGGAAGCCATGTCTATCTTGGCTCGGAGAACCTTTTCCCCATCCGCAAATTCACCCTGCTTCATGGCCTCAAAGAGGGCCAAATTTTCCTCTACACTGCGGTTTCTATATGGGCTTTCCTTGCCAGCCTCAGTAAGAGTACCACGCATAGCGCGAATTTCCTCTGCATTGGAATCATCCACATAGGCCTTGCCGTTTTTGATAAGCTGTACAGCAAATTCATAGAGCTTATCAAAGTAATCGGAAGCATAATACATCCGCTTGTCCCAGCTAAAGCCTAGCCATTTTACATCAGCCTGAATGGAATCTACATATTCTACATCCTCTTTAACAGGATTTGTATCATCAAAACGCAGATTGCACATACCGCCATACTGCTGTGCCAGGCCAAAGTTCAGGCAAATGGATTTGGCGTGACCAATGTGAAGATAGCCATTTGGCTCTGGTGGGAAACGGGTGTGAATCCCCTCACTGTAACGACCATTCTTCAGGTCATCGTTTATTTCATTCTGAATAAAATTAGAAGGATTCTGCAAAATCTCAGGCATAAAAATATCCGCTCCTATATTAAAAATTTATACAAAGAATAAATTAAATTATAACACAAAAATTCTAAAACTTCCATGCTTTTGCCTGTATACACATTATTCAGTAAACATCTCATACTATCATAGCTCTACAAATTCTGATTTGCAGAGTAAAAGACTTATTTGCATAATGGCATACATATACTCTTTACTGA
>OBLI01001773.1_pt1 | contig 20095 bp, 18 predicted proteins | sample 1519701 | NCBI WGS metagenome assembly OBLI01 (sample SAMEA3663005, study PRJEB22513) | pig gut metagenome | biome: pig gut; feature: pig-associated habitat; material: faeces | place: France | collected 2012
ACTCAGAATCATGGAAGTAGTAATCATTGAAAGAAAGGCGTTCGAGGCACTGATGGCGGATGTCTCGTCGCTGACGGAGAAGGTGAACCGTCTGTGCGGTCGTGAGAGCGACAGGCGCATGGCGAAGTGGATGGACAACGAGGAGGTATGCCGACTGCTGCGCTTCAGTCCGAGAACCTTGCAGACGATGCGGGACAAGGGATTGATTGCCTGCTCGCAGATTGGCAAGAAGTTTTATTACCGAAGGGAGGATGTGGCAAGCCTTGTTGCGGACAGCTGGGAGGACAGCCTATGAAGCAGGAGATTCTCACGCTGGAGCAGGGGCAGGTGGCGGACATGCTCCTCTCGCTGAAAAACAGCCATCGCAGGATAAACCGCTTCCTGCAGGAATATACTCCTCCGCTAAACGGTGACCGTTACCTGACGGACAAGGAGGTGGCGGAGGTATTGAAGGTGAGCCGCCGCACCTTGCAGAACCTGCGCAACAACCGTGTGCTGCCGTTCATCCTGCTTGGCGGCAAGGCTCTCTATCGGGAGTATGACATACAGCGTCTGCTGCAGGCGAACTACCGCAAGGCGGATATATAAGCATGTATGGGGACGAAAAAGACGGACGGGCAACCCTTGTGAGTGGGATTGTCCATCCGTCTTTTTCGTTTGTTATTTCTGTCTGTCCTTTCAGTTTTTCCCGAAAGTCCATAGAGGAATGATGATGGCTTGATGTGCCTCTCTTTCCCTTTCTCTTGTCACTGTCTCTTTCAGCCACTGGCGGAAGGCGTGGGCATAGAAGGTGTTTATCCGATAGGCCAAGGCGACGATGATGTCCCAGTGGTAGATGTCCACGGAACAGCCGTCCGCCATGCGGATATACTTGCACGCCTCATAGTCCACCAGCACACCCGTCTTGCGGATAGCCTTTATCTCCCTGCCTATGGTGGCGGCAGGGAGATTGAACAGGTCGGCTATCTCGGCGAGGGTCATCCACACCTCTTCCTGCGGGTTGCCTTCCATGCGCACGTGGCCGTGCTCGTCTATTCTGATAGTTCTTCTCATGGAGTTCCGTGTTAGATGGTCTGACAAATGAACTGCTCCATGGACTCTATCTGCTTGGACAGGCGTTCCATGTCGTTGCTTACCTTCTCGGCGGTAATCTTCGCATAAATCTGCGTGCTGCGGATGCTGGTATGGCCCATCATCTTCGACAGGGTCTCAATCGGCACACCGTTGGAGAGGCAGATGGTGGTGGCATACGAGTGGCGGCTCTGGTGCCAGGTGACGTTCTTGTTGATGCCGCATTGCTTGGCAACAACCTTGATGCCGTATCGGCAATGGGGATAGCAGGGGACGGGCAGCAGGCGTCCGTTCTCCGCCATGCCGCTGTACTTCTCGATGATGTGCTTCGGCACGTCGAGCAAGCGGATGTTCGACTCCACGCCGGTCTTTTGACGGTTGGTCTTTATCCACAGGTGGCCGTCGAAGGAGGTCTGCAGGTTCTCTTCTGTCAGGTTGTACATATCCCGCCAGCTCAATCCCGTGAAGCAGCAGAAGATGAAGAGGTCCCGGATAAGTTCATAGCTTTTCTTCTTGAACGTGCCGTTGATGAGTGCCGTAATCTCCTCCTTGGTCAGGAAGCCGCGCTTGGTCTCTTCCTTCGTGATGTGGTAGGCATAGAAGGGGTCACGCGCCAGCCAGCCGTTGTTGATGGCGGTGAAGATGATGCTGCGGAAGGGCATCATGTACGACCACACGGTGTTGGTGCAGTGGTTCTTCTCCGTGCGGAGGAACAGCTCGAAGTCGGTGATGAAGGCGGGTGTCAGCTCACGCAGGGCGATGTCGCTCATCTTGTAGCGTTGCTTGATGAACTCCGTCAGGTGGTTATATACGACGCAGTATTTCCAGTAGCTGCGCTCGCTCTTCATCTTGCCCACCTGTTTCGCATAGTCCTCGTTGTGCTGCTTGAACACGGCCAGCAGGGTCTTGTGGTTCTGTCCCAGACCCAGATAGACGTTGCGCACCTTCTCCGCCGTGACATATCCGTCGGTGTCGCACACCTCCTGATACGCCTTGTTGATGCCAAGCCGTATCTTGTCCAGCATACGGTTGCCCTCCTGTGCCACGAGGCTGCGGCCTGTCAGCTTGCCCAGTTCCACGTTCCACATCTTTTCCTCCACGTCCAGCTTGCTGCTGAACTGTGATACCTTTCCGTTCACCGTGATGCGGCACATCACGGGAATCATTCCGTTCTTTTTCGGCGCGTTGCGCTTGAGGTAGAACAACACCCTGAAAGTGCTTCTGCTCATACTCTACATTGTTTTTGTTTGCAAAATTATTCAATGTAGAGCTGAAAGGCTGTAAGCAAACCGCAGCACATCGGCGCAATCGCATCCGTTTCACGTCTTTTTCGTCCTTTTCCCGCAGGCAACATCAGATATTACCCTAATTTTGCCTCCCGAAACGCTGTATCCCGATAGTTTACAGCCATTTCCTCACGGGCTTTTCAGACCTCCTCGCCAGCGAAAAGAGTAACGGGATAGTAACGAAACTCTTGCTTCAACTGACTTTTTTGTGGCATCCATTGTCTTCACAGAGAGTCCAACTAAATCAATTAATCCGCTCATTCTCATAGATTTTTCATCATTCTTCCCTCATTCTCAGTTTTTTGTTGTATCTTTGCACCCGATAACAATCCGAGTGCTTGCTAAACCTCGTAAAAAACAAGAATATGAATGCTGATGCTACTCACCGCCCGCAGCAGGCGGTAAGCATACCGCTCTTTGTGTTGGGTGTGCTTTTCTGCGTTTGTTTGATTGCTGCCAATCTCCTCGAAACAAAACAGGTGGCTCTGGGACCGCTCGACCTCACGGCCGGGCTTATTGTGTTTCCCGTTTCCTACATCATCAACGACTGCTTGGTGGAGGTGTGGGGCTATGGCCGTGCGCGGCTGGTGATATGGATGGGCTTCTTCATGAATTTCCTGTTCGTGCTCTTTGGCTTTGTGGCTGACCTGCTGCCTGGCGCGCCCTATTGGCAGGGTGATGAGGGTTTTCACGCCGTGTTCGGACTGGCTCCGCGCATTGCCGGTGCCTCGTTTCTGGCCTTCCTCGTGGGCTCGTTTCTCAATGCCTACGTGATGAGCCGCATGAAGTTGCGCCACGGCGGACAGCGCCGTTTCTCGTTGCGTGCCATCGTGTCGACGGTGGTGGGCGAAACGGCCGACTCACTCGTGTTCTTCCCCTTGGCGCTGGGCGGCGTGGTGCCCTGGGCCGTGATGCCGCTGCTGATGCTCAACCAGATTGTGCTGAAAACGCTCTACGAAATTCTGGCCCTCCCCGTCACGGTGCGTGTGGTGCTCTGGCTGAAACGCCACGAGGGCAGCGACGTCGTCGACAGCCATATCTCCTACAACGTGTTCCGCCTGCGCTTTTAGAAAGGGGGCGGCGAACGAAGTCCAATCTTTTATTTATCCTACATACCATTGTGAACAGAACGCCTTTTGCTTTTATCTCCTATTCGCGCAAGGATGTGGCAGTGGCTGCCGATTTGCACCAGCGCATTGAAAAATACGTGTATCCGCACAATGAGGTGGCGGAGGACAACCGCCCTGAAGATGATGAGCGCGTACGCCCCATCTACTTTGACCTGACCGACCTGTCGGCACAGAACCGCAACTTCTCCGACGAACTGCGTGAGAACCTGGCTCTGTCGCGTTATCTCATCGTGATATGTTCGCCCCACGCAGCGCAGTCGCCTTTCGTGAAGGATGAGATAGAACATTTCCTGACCACGCACAACGGCGCCACGGGGCTCGTGATTCCCGTTTACATTGACAACGTGTTCAGTGGGATGCACCCTGCTATCGATGGCATCCTGGCCACGCGCAACTGTCCCATCTATGTGACGGGCAAGGGGGATGCCGGACACTTAGGGCGCAAATACTGCTTCTACCATATATTGGAGTTTCTGCTAAAAGTAGACTTCGACAAGTTGTTCAACCGTTATGAAGCCTACAAACGGCGCAAGAACCGCTTGCGTATCACCTTGCTTGCTACGTTCCTCACCCTGCTTTTGGCAGCGCTATCGTTTGGGTGGTACAAGCAGTATCGAGCCACGCAAACCGAGCACGAACTGGCCATGACGGAGCACGATTTGGCGCAATTTGAGAAGGAAACGTTCCCCTTTTCACTCGTCATAGGTTATGTGGACAACTTTCTGAGTCCTACGCTGCGGGCCTTGCAGGACTCGCTGGCACCGCGCAAACCGCACATATTCGTCATCATGCCCAGCAACTACAAGCGGCTCGACGAGCAAACGCGCAAAGAGCACTTCAGGGCGTGGCAGGCGAGGCTGAAGCAGGATTTCGGTTTCGACGGATTTATCACACATGAGGTGAAAATCAAATCGCGTCGCCGCGCCTCGTCGATTGTGCAGATGCGCCTGACCAAGGTGAATACACCCGTGTTCCACGATTTCGCCACCACGGTCAAGGCCATACAGTCGGTGGTGGATTATAAGTTCGATGCCAGTCGACACTTGGTGCAAATCGATACAACGAAGATGTCTCGCGACGTGATGGTGAGGGAGTATTCCGATCAATTCATTAGGCAGGCCAAGCAGCGAATCGGCGCCGACTCCGTCTACGTGCACTTTGTGTATGCTCCCGAGCAGATGCTCAGAGAATTGCAAAGGCTGCAGGCCCATAAGTAGGCTACCCGCAGCCACCCTGATGCTTGCCATGACTATCTTGACACGAGGTGAGTCCTATTCATTCCTACCGAATAAGATGGAATCATTGTAGATTTACGTTTTGTCATCTTTCCGTTTATCTCTGGTGCATACTGCCAGTATTCCTCAGTCACGATGCCCGCATCACTCTTTCGTGAGCAGGCACTCTGCCTGCAGAGATAAATCGGGAACCTGACAAAGTGAATGGGTAGTACCCACCATAAAACAAATAAAACAAATACACATCACACATGAACATCAACAACTCCCGGGCGCTCGTGGTGCTGAGCGGCGGACAAGACTCTACGACCTGCCTTTTCTGGGCACTGCGCGAGTTTCAGGAAGTGCAGGCACTGTGCTTCCGCTACGGGCAGAAGCACGTGCTCGAAGCCGACCTAGCGCGCCAGATTTGCGAGGAGGCGGGCGTGCCCTTTACGTGCCTCGATGCCGACCTCATCGGTAGGCTTTCGAGCAACGCGCTAACCGACCCCTCCATCGCCATGGACCGCGAGAAGCCCGCCGGCGCACCGCCCAACACATTTGTGCCGGGGCGCAACCTCTTCTTTCTGAGCATGGCCGCCGTGGTGGCACGCGAGCGCGGCATCAGGCATCTCGTAACGGGGGTGTCGCAAACCGACTTCTCGGGCTATCCCGACTGCCGCGACAGTTTCATCCGCTCGCTCAACGTAACGCTCAACCTGGCCATGGAGGAGCAGTTCGTCATTCACACCCCGCTGATGTGGATGGACAAATGCGAAACCTGGGCGCTGGCCGACGAACTCGGTGTGCTCGACCTCATTCGCCAGCGCACACTCACCTGCTACAACGGCGTGCCCGGCGATGGCTGCGGCCATTGCCCCGCCTGCACGCTACGCCGCAGGGGACTCGAAACTTATCTGCAACGCAAGGCGCTGAAGCATTGACCACTCCTTATTATATATAGCACGCCCCCATTCAACCATCACCCCTAAAACCCACCACAAACCATGCGCGAAGACCTGACACTGCACGCCCTGGGCCGCAAAACGGAATATAAAAGCGACTATGCGCCCGAGGTGCTCGAAACCTTCGACAACAAGCACCCCGACAACGACTACTGGGTGCGCTTCAACTGCCCCGAGTTCACCAGTCTGTGCCCCATCACAGGCCAGCCCGACTTTGCTGAGATACGCATCTCCTACATTCCCGCCCTCAAGATGGTGGAGAGCAAGAGCCTCAAACTCTATCTGTTCAGCTTTCGCAACCACGGCGACTTTCACGAGGACTGCGTAAACATCATCATGAAGGACCTCATACGCCTTATGCAGCCCAAGTACATTGAGGTGACGGGCCTCTTCACGCCGCGCGGCGGCATCAGCATCTACCCCTATGCCAACTACGGCCAGCCTGGCACGCGCTTTGAGGAACTGGCTTGGCAGCGTATGGCCCACCACGACCAGCAGTGAGGTGCTGAAGGAAACAGAGCACAGCGGCTCCCATGTGCTGCGAACGAGAGGCATGCTCGTTCCGTGCATATGGGAGCCGCTGTGCTTGCCAGTGTGGGGTGGGGAGAGTCAGCGCAATGCTTGGGGGCAGTGCTGCCGCATGTCGTGGCGCAGCAGGAGTGTAAACTTGCGTGCCCCCTCGTCGCAGGTAAGGTGGTTGCGGTCGAAGAAGTCGTCGTTGGTGAAGCGCGCGTCGAGCATGTAGTCGATGGCATACACGCCCTTGTGGCGGCTCGCTATGGCGCTGAGGGTGTCGGCCGCCTCGCGCAGCAGAGAGGCATCGCAGGCTTTGCCGTAGGGCCGCGACACAGGTGGCAGCACCAGCCACAGCCTGATGCCCCGTGCGGCGCAGCGGGTGGCCACGCTGTCAATCATGCGGGCGTTGGCAACTATGAGTGAATGGTTGTCGAGTGCCTCCTTGTTGTGTCCGTGCGCCCTTTCGGCGGCGTTGTCCAGGTAGGCCTTCCTGCGCTGCGCCATGGGCATCTGTATGTTCAATCCGTAGGCGTCGCAGGCTATCAGGTCTTTGCCTTTGATGTAGTAGTCGATCCATTTGCGCAGCGCAAGGCTTTTCGTGGAAAGGCATTCCACACCGTCCATCCAGTCATCCGTGGTGTCGATGCCCATGTAGATGCGATGCCCCGCTCGCTTGCTGGCGTCAACGTCCGTGCGGTCGTCTTGAAACAGGTTGTAAAAGGCCAGTCCCCACACCACATCGCGTAGTTGGGGCATACGTTCGGCGTAGTGGCAGAACTTCAGGTAGCCGTACGTCACCTGTTCGCCAGGCATGGCCATGTTGTAGGCGCGCCCTGTGCTGTCGAGCAGCTGCGCGTTGATGCCGTCCTTCGCCACACTGCTGCCCATAATGAGCGTATGCAGCTGCGGAGCCCTTTCAGTCAGTGCCTGATGCGTTGCGGTGTAGAGGGTGGGGATGCGCCGCAGGCTCCACTCAAAGGCGGCGAGCACAGTGAGCACGATGAGCGTGAAGAGGCTGGTGTAACAGAGGAATTTCTTCATGCCTTTCTGTTAGAATTGGAAATAGATGAATGTTGACTGGTTTCCCATCAGGAAGAAGGTGCACGCCGTGAGTAGCAGATAGCACATCCATCGGGCAGCACGCAGGCGCAGCAGTCCGTGGTGGGGCAGTTGCAGGGCATGCTCCTTGTCGCGCTGCAGCCATTCGGCCACCAGCACAAGGCCGCAGTAGATGAAGGGCGTGTTGCCGTGTGAGGGCCAAGGCTCGCTGAAGTGCGACACCATGCGCCACAGGTAGTGTACCGCCTGCGTGATGCTCTCGGCGCGGAAAATGACCCAGCCCACCACCACAAACGCAAAGGTAGCCAGCATCTGCATGGCCTCGGCAGGGCGTGGCAGCAGGCGGCCCGCAGCAGGCACATCCTTGTGGCGGCGGTTGGTGCCCATGATGAAGAGGGGCGTAAACAGCAACGCGTGATAGGCGCCCCACACCACGTAGGTCCAGTTGGCGCCATGCCACAGGCCACTCAGCATGAAGATGATGAGCGTGTTGCGCAGTGTGAGCATACGGCTGCCGCGGCTTCCGCCCAAGGGGAAGTACACATAGTCGCGAAACCACGTGTTGAGCGAAATGTGCCAGCGGCGCCAGAACTCCGCAATGTCGCGCGAGAAGTAGGGCACGTTGAAGTTGCGCATCAGGCGAATGCCGAAGAGTTTGGCCGTGCCGATGGCTATGTCGCTGTAACCCGAGAAGTCCCCGTAGATTTGGAAGGTAAAGAACAGCGCACCCATGATGAGTTCGCAGCTGCCGAGGGTGGCGTAGTGCGCAAAGATGTCGTTGCAAGCTGTGGCGCAGGTATCGGCCACCACCATTTTCTTGAACAGTCCCCACAGCATCTGCCGCATGCCGTCAACTGCCAGCGCGTAGTCAAACCGCCGAGCCCGCTGAAACTGAGGCAGCAGGTTGGTGGCGCGCTCGATAGGTCCCGCCACCAGTTGCGGAAAGAAGGAGATGAAGGCCAGAAAGGCGGGCAAGTTGTGCGTAGGGCGCAGCGTGCCGCGATACACGTCGACGGTGTAGCTCAGTGCCTGGAAGGTGTAGAAGCTGATGCCTACAGGCAGGATGATGTGGAGCGTGGCAGGATGCAACGTGATGCCGAGGGCCGCAAAGGCGCGCACCCATTCGCCAATAAAAAAGTCGTAGTATTTGGCCACGCCCAGAATGCCCAGGTTGAGCACGATGTTGGCACCCGCCACCCAGCTACGGGCACGCCGCCGACCCTCAAAGTGCTCCAGCAGCAGGCCGCTGCCATAGCTGCACAGCGAGGTGAAGAGGATGAGAAACAGAAAACGATAGTCCCACCAGCCGTAAAACACGTAGCTTGCTGCCACCACAAAGAGGTTCTGCCAGCGCAGCGGGCGGAACACGTGCCAATAGAGCAAAAACACGATGGGCAGGAACAGCAGGTAGGCAAACGAGTTGAAAAGCATAAGCCGATGCTTGGTGCTGTATGTTCAGAAAAACGCTATGTCCTGCCCCGCACCGCGCGCCTACTGCCTGAATGGTGTGGGCAAATGCGGTACAAGGTAGGACATGCTACATGTAAATATCAATAATGAATAGGTACGACAACCCTTGCTGGCTTATGCCTCCTTGGTTGTAGCAGCCTTGCGCAGGCGACGCTTGGGTTTCTCCTCAACGGGTTTTTCAATCTTCACGCCGGCCAGTTCGGGGTCAATCATGATGCGGCCGCAGTATTCGCACACGATGATTTTCTTGCGCATGCGGATGTCGAGCTGGCGCTGGGGCGGGATTTTGTTGAAGCAACCGCCGCAGGCGTCGCGCTGCACGTAGACGATGCCCAGACCGTTACGGCTGTTCTTGCGGATGCGCTTGAATGCCGTGAGCAGACGCGGCTCAATGCTCAGTTCGAGCGACTTGGCTTTTTCGCGCAGCTTCTCCTCCTCGGCTTTCGTTTCGAGCACAATTTCGTCGAGCTCGGCCTTCTTCACGTCAAGGTCAGCGCGGCGCTCGGTGAGCTGCTCGTTGGCCGTGTCGATGTCGGCTTCGTGCTGCTTGATGGCCTTCTGTGCCTCGGCCGTCTTCTTGTTCTGCAGTTCCACCTCGAGGCTTTGGAACTCTATTTCCTTGCTGAGCATGTCATACTCGCGGTTGTTCTTCACATCGTCGAGTTGCGTTTTGTAGCGTGCAATGGCGGCCTCGGCCTCCTTGATTTTGCCCTCGCGCACTTTGATGTTCTCCTTCAGGGCGGCAATCTCCTCCTGGTGCTTGCCGATGCGGTGCGTCATGCCCTCGATGTCGTCCTCCAGGTCCTGCACCTCGAGCGGCAGTTCGCCGCGCAGAATTTTGATGCGGTCAATCTCCGACAGCATCGTTTGCAGTTGGTAGAGGTTCTTCAGCTTTTGTTCCACGGGCATGTCCGCGATGTCTTTTTTAGCCATATAATATAAAGTGTTTGGATTATTGTTCAATGATTTCACTTTGGGTGGGAAAATCTCTCCTTATTATAATATATACGCTGGAAAGGAACTGCACCCACCTTCAGACAGTGTATATCGGGTTGGTGTTTTCGCTCGTTACCACCGTACGCAGGTCGGGCAGCGCCTCGTGCAGTATGCGCTGCATGAGTTGTATGGTGAACTGCTCGCTCTGGTAGTGTCCGAGCACGCCGATGAGAATTTCGTCCTCGTGGCCGAAGTAGCGGTGGTAGCCCATTTCGCCCGTCAGGAAAGCGTCGGCCTGCTGGCGGATGGCTGCGTCGAGCAGAAAGTCGCCCGCGCCGCCGCACAGAGCCACCTTACGGATAAGGCGGCTGGGCAGCGCGTTGTGATGCAATGCCTGCACGCCGAAGGTGTCCTTCACCTGTTGCAGAAAGGCCGCCGACTCCATGGGCTGAGCCAAGCATCCCACTATGCCGCTACCGCCCCGACCGTCGGCAGTGGGTTGCAGAAAGCGCACCTGCCCCAATGCCAGCTTTTCGGCCATCATGAAGTTCACGCCGCCGGGAGCGTTGTCCAGGTTGGTGTGGGCGGCATACACGGCCACGCCCTTTTGCAGAGCCATCGCCACGCAGCGTTCCACCTGCGTCTGGCCCGTGAGGTGGCGCAGCGGACGGAAAATGAGCGGGTGGTGAGCCACAATCATGTTGCAGTGCTTGGCCACGGCCTCGCGCACCACATTTTCCGTCACGTCAAGACATAATAATACCCCTGACACATCTTCGGCTGCTGTTAGTCCTATCTGCAAGCCGGCATTGTCATAGTCTTCTTGCAGCGGCAGCGGCGCGAACCGTTCAAGGGCCTCGGCTACTTGCTGTATGTTCATTTGTTTTGCTAAGCATTCCCCTTGTTTCGTGCCCTACGCTGGGGCCTCGTGCCAGGAATGCGTGGCAAAATTACGTTTTTCTTTTGAAATGAGCGGCGCGTAAGGGTGTGATATTTAGGTGTTGGGAAAATGGATGGTGCATCTTTTTATGAGATGGTAAAGGCACGATGCTACGTGTGGCAAGGCATAGAATGCAAAGGACACTGCCTTGTTTTTCTATTTTGCCGAGCAAAAATTCAGGTATTATGTCTATTTTTGCAATGCCTATCCCTTTTGTCATCAATCTGTAGAAAGAGATTTTGCTTGACGCGTAGCGTAGCGGTGGCTGTTCGTTTCGGGGATTGGGTCTCTACATTATCTAAAAGCGTCATCGATGCTTTGTCCATTGGCTTCTTGAACGTAGGAAATTCAACATGTGTGTCAATGACAATGTCTGAAGTGATAGCTACAGGTATGCCATGCCGTATCCTGGAGTGTGCTAAGAGGGTGCTCTTTTACCCTCACGCACACTTTCGGGGTAATACGCCATACCAGCGTAGTCATCACACAGCTCGTCAACACACAAGGCTTTCCTACGGCCTAAGAAGCGGACGGGTGTGTTGCGGATGACTACGCTTTTTTTGTTTTGTAGGATAAATGAGAAATTCCCTTTTATCAATCATTCAATCCAAACATTATGAAGAAAACAGTTTTGTATGTGTTGGGCGGATTATTGGCCCTCGGTGTGCTTGCCTCTATGTGCGACAGTGGAGAAACCAGCGAAGGTTCCACTAATGACTCCATCGCAAAACCCGCAAGCACCTCTCAGAAAACATGGACGGTGCAGACCTCCACGGATGAAATGAGAGGCACGAAGGACACCTTCGCCACGCTCGAATCCGACAACGAAGCAGAATTTGAGTTCCCCTACGCTGGTGGCTCAACGCTGAAATTCACTGTGCGAAAGACGGCAAAATTCGGAACGGGCGTGCTCCTTTCCATTCATCCGGGGCAGTTCAATAGCACAGGGCTGGAAGGCTCAGACTATGTGACCATCAAGTTTGATGACGGGCCGCTGAAGAAATACCATTACAATGTGTCTGGTTCTGGCGATATGGACGTGATTTTCTTGAAAAAGGAGCAGGAACTGATAAGCAAGTTAAAGACCGCCAAAAAGATTATGGTGGAAGCCACCTTCTTCCAAGAAGGGGTAGAACAGTTTACGTTCACCGTAGACAAACCGCTGGAGTGGGATCTTTAAGACGCTGCGTTTGGCTGACACCTTCTGTGGGGAGTGTGTAACCTCTCCTGCTGAATATCCGTATTGGCAACGAATCAGCAAGTTTTTAACGTACGAGGTTGTACCCGCAATGGTGCAGCCTCGTACTGTTATTTCTGCTCACAAGCAAGAAGGAGCGCGACAACCCCGTCGTCTTTCCATTTGCCCCTCGCCAGCTGGATGCGGCGCAGGGATGTGAGGCCAATGCGTAAGCTACCTCCGTACCCACCCCTCAGCCCGCTGTTCCCCTCCGCCGTCCCACTGTTTCGTCCAAGCCCATTCGTGTGGCGGGATGCCGCTTTCATCGTTGCACACGGCCGAGGACAACGTTGCACACGGCCATGGACGACGTTGCACACGGCCGCGGACAACGTTGCACACGGCCGTGTGCAACGAACGCGACCGCTTTATGTCCCGGCAAAGCCCGTGCTCGTGCTGGGCTCCTCTGTTCTGTGTATAGTGTGATGGCGTTGTGTATGAGGGGCTAAGGTTGAGGTTATCGCCGCGTGGCGATTTTGCCCCAATCCCTTACCCCCCGTTACGCCCTATTCTATGTAAACAGACGTGCGCCACGGCCGTTGCTGGCTGTGGCGCACGTGAGGTGTGCGGTAGTGATGTGCTGGCGTGTCACTCCATGGTCAGGATGGCGTAGGCTATGGGCAGGCACGCCGTCAGGATGATGAGGAGGCCGATTACGTTGAGCTCAGGCACGGAAGCCGCAGGCGTCGATGGCGTCGGTGACGATGGCTATGCAGCGACGGCAGATGTCGGTGTCGGCTGCTTCGGCCATGACGCGTACCAGCGGTTCGGTGCCCGAGGGGCGCACCAGCATGCGGCCGTTGCCCTGCAGGACTGCCTCGGCCTGGGCTATGGCCTGCTGTATGAGCGGAGCGGAGAGCACGATGCGCTTGTCGATGACACGCACGTTTTCAAGCACTTGCGGATAGATGCGCACAGGGGCGGCCAGTTCGGCCAGTGTTTGCTTTTTGGCCAGCATTACCTCCATCATCATGAGGCTGGTGAGGATGCCGTCGCCCGTGGAGGCGTATTTTGAGAAAATGATGTGGCCGCTCTGCTCGCCGCCTATGCAGTTGTGGTGCTGGGCCATGTATTCGTACACGTTCTTGTCGCCCACGGCCGTTTTGGCGTAGTCGATGCCCAGTTCGTCGAGCGCCTTGAAGAGGCCGATGTTCGACATGACGGTGGCCACCACGGTGTTGGTGTCGAGTTCGCCGCGCTCTTTGAGGTAGTGTGCGTAGATGTAGAGTATCTTGTCGCCGTCCACCACCTCGCCGTGCTCGTCGACGCAGAGGCAGCGGTCGGCATCGCCGTCGTAAGCAAAGCCGGCGTCGAGGCCGTTCTCCTTGACGTACTGCTGCAGGTGCTCAATGTGCGTGCTGCCGGCATTGCGGTTGATGTTGGTGCCGTCGGGCTCGGCGTTGATAACGAATGTCTTGGCACCGAGGGCGTTGAACACCTGCGGGGCGAGGTTCCATGCGCTGCCGTTGGCGCAGTCGAGGGCGATGCGTTTGCCCTTGAAGGAGTAGCGGCCGAGGGAGATGAGGTAGCCCATGTAGCGGTTGCGGCCGGCTATGTAGTCGACGGTGCGGCCTATGTCGGCGCCTGTGGCGTAGGGCGGTATGCCCGTTTTGCCGTCGAGGAAGTCCTCCACCAGCGTGATGGTTTCATCGTCCATCTTTTCGCCCTGGTCGTTGATGAGCTTGATGCCGTTGTCATTGAAGGGGTTGTGGCTGGCTGAAATCATGATGCCGCAGTCGAAGCCGTCGGCCTTGGTGACGTAGGCCACTGAGGGCGTGGTGGTGACGTGTAGCAGGTAGGCGTCGGCGCCCGAGGAGGTGATGCCGGCTGCCAGTGCATACTCCAGCATGTAGGAGGAGCGGCGCGTGTCCTTGCCAATGACAATGCGGGCAGGCTGGGGGGTGCTGGAGTGTCGGCGCTCGTTGTAGAGCCAGCCCAGGTAGCGGCCAATCTTGAAGGCGTGCTTGGCCGTGAGCACTACGTTGGCTTCGCCGCGGAAGCCATCAGTTCCAAAGTATTTTCCCATAAAGAATTGAAAATGTTAGGTTGGGATGGATTGTTTCGGTGATGCAGGGCATCTTGCCTCAAGCGCGATGCCCGTAGGCTGAGGCTTGTTGTAAAAAAAACGGCATGGCTGCGCGTTTATTTTTATTTTCCCTCAAAAAGATTATTTCTTTCTCAAAATTATTTCCCCTCAAAACAATAACCCTTGCCGCCGGCGCGCCGCGGGGTGGGGCAGGGCGGCCACTCAGAGGGCGGCGTAGTGGGGGATGTCGGGCAGGTAGCACACCTCATGGCGCTCGTAGTCAACGTGGCAGCAGTAGTGCTTCACGCCGTTACTCACCATGAGGTAGGAGGCGCGCAGCACGCTGTTGTAGGCATATATCTGCTGGAAAACTTGCTGCGTGATGGGCACGGTGGGGGCTTTGTACTCCACAATGACGCGTGGCATGCCGCCCATGTGGTGGTAGAGCACGCTGTCGCAACGGCGCTGCACACCGCCCACGGTGAGCGACACTTCGTTGGCCAGCAGCGCGGCGGGAAATTCGCGGTGGTTCACCAGGAAATGGGTGAAGTGCTGGCGCACCCACTCCTCGGGGGTGAGGGTGACGTAGCGCCGCCGCAGAAAATCGTAGATGAGTGTGCGCCCGCCGCTGGTGCGGGTTTTTATCTCGCAGGGTGGGAGTGTCAATGAAATCATTTTCCTACATTTGCAACCCCGCCCGTTGCAAGGCGGAAGTGGCTGCTTTTCTTGCGTTATGAAGTGAGAAAGGCTGCAAAATTACGAGAATTATGAAGACGAAGCAAGAGATTACCGACAATTGGCTGGTGCGCTACACACGTACACCGCTTAAGGACTTCGGTGAGCATGTGCTCCTTACAAATTTCAACAACTACATCGACATCTTCTGTCAGTTGAACGGCATTCCCACTGTGGGCTACGAGGCGAACATGCGCACGGCCACGGCGGATGGGGTGACCATGATCAACTTTGGCATGGGCAGTCCGAACGCCGCACTGATCATGGATTTGCTCGGCTCGGTGAAGCCCAAAGCCTGCCTCTTTCTGGGCAAGACGGGGGGTATCACGCCCAAAACGCGACTGGGCGACTATATTCTGCCGCTGGCGGGCATCAGGGGTGAGGGTACGTCGAACGACTATTTCCCGCCTGAGGTGCCGGCACTGCCTGCCTTCATGCTGCAGCGCGCCGTGTCTACCGCCCTGCGCGACAACAACCTGGACTACTGGACGGGTACCGTCTACACCACCAACCGCCGCGTGTGGGAACATGATGAGCAGTTTAAGGACTACCTGCGCCGTACCCGTGCCATGTGTGTGGACATGGAGACGGCAACGCTCTTCTCATGCGGCTTCTTTAACCATATTCCCACGGGTGCCCTGCTGCTCGTGTCGGACAACCCCATGGTGCCCGAAGGCGTGAAGACGCAGGAAAGCGATAACCGCGTGACCCGCGAATTTGCCGAAACGCACGTGCGAATCGGACTGGAAAGCATGCACCTCATTATTGGGAAACGCGAAACCGTGAAGCACCTGAAGTTTGACTACTGAACCGACGAAAGCCTTAGGCGCCAAGCGAAATGTAGTTCGCCATGCGATACATATCCCTTCAAGCAGCCAGTATGCGGCATCTTCGCTTTTGTCACCAAGCTAAATGTAGTTCGCCATGCAGCCAAGTTCTCAGCACAGATGCCCATGCTACACCCGCGCCGTCTTCAGTACCTATATATATATGGTGTGGCGTGATGGGGAGGCGTGCCCCGCAATGGGCGTGGCTTGCTGCTTGTAGATGTCTTCGGTCTCTTTCATTCCTCTTCAAGCCCAAATTCTCCAACCATGGCTTACGCCTTTAGGTGTTTTTCCAAGGGCGATTTTATCCTTATTACAAATTACTCCAACCATGGCTTACGCCTCTTCATCCTCCTCACGCAAAAACGCTGGACCTACGCCAGAAGACGTGGTGCGCGATGTGCGCAAAGGGAACGTCAAACCCATCTATCTGTTGATGGGCGAGGAGAGTTATTACATCGACAAACTGGCGGCTTTCCTCACCGACACGCTCCTGACACCCGAGGAACGCGACTTCAATCTCTTTACCTTCTATGGACCCGACGCCGATGTCGACCAGATTATGATGACCGCCAAAGGCTTCCCTATGGGAGGACAGCGCATCGTGATAGTGGTGAGGGAGGCGCAGGCCTTGAAGCGTATAGAAAGGCTGGAACTCTACTTGAAACAGGTGCAGCCCTCGTCCGTCATCGTGCTTTGTTACATGAATGGCAGTATGGACAAACGCCTCAAGGTGACGGCGCTGATTGGACGCCTCGGCGTGGTATGCGAATCGAAGAAACTGACCGATGCACGTATGCCGGGCTTCGTGGCTGACTACCTGAAGAGGCAAGGCGTGGCTGTAGCGCCTGGAGCCGCCGAGATGATGGCCGAACTGGTGGGAAACGACCTGAACCGCATGACGAGCGAACTGGACAAACTCACTACGGCCTTGCCAGCCGACCAGCGTGCCCTCACGCCGGAGTTCGTAAAACAGCACACGGGGGCCTCCAAGGAGTTCAATATTTTCGAACTCATGGACGCGCTGGGCTCAAAAGACGTGCTGCGGGTGAATAAAATAGCGAAATATTTTGATGAAAATGAGAAGAAATATCCTTTGCAAATGGTGCTCCCCGCGCTTTTCAGATACTTCTCAAACGTGATGATGGCTTACTATGCACCTGAACGAACCGAACGTGGCATTGCAGCCTGGATGGGCTTGTCTGACTGGCAGGTGAAGCGCAACATTCTGCCTCCCATGCGTGCCTATTCGGGGTCGAAGGTCATGCACATCCTCTCTGCCATCAGGCGCACCGATGCCCGCTCCAAGGGGGTGGGGGGCGCTGCTCCCGACAACGGCGAATTGATGAAGGAACTTGTGTATTTCATTTTGCACTGACAACTTCGTCTCGGTCGCGTAGGGTAGGCTGCGGGCCCCGTGTGGGGGCATGGAGCAGTTGGGCAAACGGGCACTGCCTCCGTGCGGTGCCATGCCTGCCGCTCGAACTGGATAGCCCCATCATTTTTCAACAGCTCCCTCTTACATAAGGTGCGCGATTATAGTCTTGGTCGGGCGGATAGCACCTGCTTCATAGCCTTGCACTTTTCTTCAATCGTTACAAAAAGACATCTCCTCTGCATCGTTATTGCTCGGCAGAGGGGATGTCTTTTTTTTGCCCGGATACTTCCTGATAGGGTAGGCATCCCCGCCTCTCTTATTCGGTGCATCGTTGTTCTATTTGTCTTTTCACGAAAAAGCATAAATAGGTGTTCTTTTCACTCCGAACGTTGTCCAAGCAACGCCCATCGTTCGTCTGACGCCAACCCACCACGTTCAGTTCACGTCCTGCGATGCTGGCATAAGGCATGCCCATCTTTGCCCGGCCATCTCTTTTGTCGCTGATAACATACTCCGCGGACTCACATTCCTTCATCCCGCATCCTCATTTCGCCACCTATTTTTCATGTCTTCGGCTTGCTTCCTTCCCTCAAAGCATCCGGAAAAATGTAAATTCTCCCTTTTTCCTCCCATTTTTCCCGTTTCAAAACCGCCAAAACGCAGATTTAGGTCTTTTTTTAAGTACTTTTTACACGTATCCCATATCCCTTCTATTTTTCTGGTGTGTTTGGAATGAAAGAAAATTCCCCTCTAATTTGTTGTTCTATAAATGTTTGCGTCCAAAACCGGCCTTTGTGGCTGGCGTAGAATTTGTAGAACGGGGAAGCGTGAGCGTTTGAGCGCAACACGCCCAAAATCCACAAAAGCGTCACCCCGATATTTACATATAACATATGATAACATTTAGACGTGTTGATGCAAAAATATAAATCTACACAATAAAACTGCAAATAAAAAGGCGTAGTAAAATTAACCCGTAGTGTAAATTACAAACATAAACACAAACAATTTAATAATGAAAATAAGTATTTGTGTTTTGATTTTGCATATCGATAAAAATACAGAGCTCAATGCGTCGTTTAAGTATATGAAAACCAATAGTTGTATGGATTTATTCGTGTAGATTGATGTAAAACATGCAGCATTTCATGTATAAGGTGGTAGGAGGTCGGCAATACGGCTTTATCACGATAGTAAGTGTGTATAAGCCATCAAAATACACGAATTAGTGCAATGAAGATGTAGCATAGAATAAGGCGTATTTACATACGCAAAATTTAGAAGTGTAACGTTCTAAGCGTAATATGAAAACACGCTTTACGCATGTAAATACACATCGTCTTGCAATTTGTTGAGATATGGTTTTATGTTTGTTGTTCATGTGATTTATTTTCTTTACCTTTGTAAACGCGTCAAAGATATGCTTCTGGAACACCCCTTGGTATATGTGTGGCCGCAGGAACGATTTTTGTGGGCATTCATTACGTCCCTTCTGACCTCCGACCAGGGTAGAGCCTAACTCAGATGGCAATACTTTAGACCGCTGGTAACCTTTCATTTTACACTGAGGTTCCTACGGAGTGTAGCCTTGTGCATCATGCAAAGTTTATTACGCCGAAAGAGGAGGCTGACGCAATACCTTATTATGAGACTTTGTGCACATTGTTCTATTTCTCTCCTTTTCCTAAGATGTAGATGTGGCAGAGAGGAACCCTTAGGTTGCGCAAGTCTGTTCATCATGCTTCGTACAAACTATATTATATGAAAGATCGTATTCGCCGCGTCATGGAGTACGCGCACCTGTCTCAACAGGATTTCGCTTTGCGCTTGGGCATGTCGCCCGCATCCCTCTCAAGTATCTTTACTGGGCGCACCAATCCAACGAGCAATCACGTAAAGGCCATTCATCACGCCTTTCCGGAAATCAATATTAACTGGCTGATGTTTGGTGAGGGTGAACAATTGGTGGCTTCATTCTCGGCAGCGGGACAAGAGTTACCAAATGCAGACGCTCTGCATGCTGATGCAAATGCTCAGTCATCGCACCTTCAAAAGTCTGATGCACCATCCGTAGCCACACAAAACTCCTTGGCAAGTGCAGACGGTAGGACGATGCCTGAGAGAACCTTGTGGGATACTGAAGCCTCCATGTCTGACCCGACGTCCCCAGAGGCTGCTTCACGCTCCACAACACGCACTACGTACGGTTCTCAGTCACGTATGAACGCCTCAAATATGCAAGGCGTGAAAATTATTGACAAACCGAGCCGCAAGATTAAGGAAATTCGCGTTTTTTTCGATGATGGAACGTATGAATCCTTTGTTCCTTCGTCCAAATAGAGCTTTTTGCATGTGGTGCAAGGTTCCGTTCAGGGCCCAGTCAGGGGGTAGTGTTATCCGCAGCTCAATAGTATAGTGCCTCCCCCTTCTCCTTATATATAGGAGGACGCTGGAGTTTAGAAATGCGACAACCACCCTTCCTTTGGGTTATGCTTTCTTTTCTCAGTGTGTGGCGTGTTTTATTCTCCCTCTTGCTTCTTTCCTCACGTGTCTTTGCACCTTTGCGTATGCATTCCATGGACAAGGATATATATGAAATAATACAGCTGCATGGCACCGCAGCATCGCCTTTATGTATATTAGGGAGTGCAAATAGGTGTGTGAGCCTTTCATGAACGGCCTCTCGCGCCCTTAGTCGCCCTCTACTCCGTCTACACGCCCCGCCTCACCATCCGCCCGGCGCCCCTCCCCCTTCTGCAGGGCATAGGGATAGTCCCAAAGGGATGCTACGTAAAAAATATCACGTCGTACGTAAAAAAACTCACGTCGTACGTAAAATTTTTTACGTAGCATCTCCTTTTTTCTGTCCCCAGCCCCGCCGGAAATGGATGCCGTGGGAAAAAGTTACCCCGCCGTGGAAGAAACTTCCCACGCCGTGGAAGAAAGTTCCCACGGCATCTACGTTTTGTTCCACGGCTGCCCGTTGTTGCAGCCCGCGGCACGGCATGCAGTGGATGCTGTGGAGGAAGCGTTCTTGCGGCATCTGCACGCACGGGGCGTGGGATGGGCGCGATGTGGGCGGGCCGGGTGCGTTTTGTGGGGCGGGCGAGGGGACTGGGGGCGTTCTGAGAGTGATAAATATGTTGTTGAGCATGTTCGGGCCTATTTTCATGTTGTTTTCTTGCAAGAGCCGTATCTTCTTCTCACATTTGCAGTCCGCGGCCAAAAAAAGTTGAAAATTTTTTTCGGGGCGTAAATCGGCTGTTTTAGAGGGCTTTGTGCATGAAATGTGCATATTTTCCGCA
>OBLI01001774.1_pt1 | contig 20094 bp, 11 predicted proteins | sample 1519701 | NCBI WGS metagenome assembly OBLI01 (sample SAMEA3663005, study PRJEB22513) | pig gut metagenome | biome: pig gut; feature: pig-associated habitat; material: faeces | place: France | collected 2012
CGTATTAATGATAATTAATGGGTCATTAATGATAATTAATGTTCAAAAAAACAACGAGCGCGAAGCGCGATGTCAAATCAACCATTACAAGAGTTCTGTAGTTACAAAAAAAGACGATGGATTACAACAAGATAATAGAGAAATATTACACGCCCGGCACCGACCTATACAACATCTTCATGCGCCACAGCCGCGACGTGACACGCCGCGCCCTGCAGATCGTCGACGCACATCCTGAGTTGGGCGCCGACCGACAGTTTGTTGAAGAGGCCGCCATGCTCCACGACATAGGCATCGTGCGCTGCGACGCTCCCGGCATCTGCTGCCACGGCACCGAGCCATACCTGCGCCACGGCATGATAGGCGCTGCCATGATGCGCGAAGAGGGCTACGACCGCCACGCCCGCGTGTGCGAGCGCCACACAGGCGCCGGACTGTCAGCCCGAGAGATAGAGCAGCAGAACCTGCCCCTGCCCCACCGCGACTTCCTGCCCGAGACCATAGAAGAAAAAATTATCTGCTACGCCGACAAGTTCTACTCGAAGAGCCACCTCGACCGCTGCAAGACCCTTCCACAAGCCGAGAAGACCATCTCACGCTTCGGCGACGAGGGCCTGCAACGCTTCCTTCTGTGGGAGCGCATGTTCGAGTAAGCAGCAGTTTAGCAGCGGTTTAACACGAAAGTTTAGTTAAATATGCGAAAGAATGCCGCCTATCTCTAATATTTTGAGTAATTTTGCAAGATAATGAGGTCAAAGACTTTAATATCGCTTCTTCTGTTAGCCGTCATCTATGTGATGGCTAGCACCAATGTGCCCTTTTTCAAAAGCAAGAAAAAGGGTACCGACTCAAAACATCCTATAGAAAACAACGATTCCACCAACAACAATAGCACCGACTCCATACCCAGCGACAGCACAGCCCGCGGCACGGCTGTTGTCGACACCACCGCCATGGACTCGCTGCAAAAAGCCATCTATCTGTATAACAAGCAGATAGACGACTCTGTGCGTCTCGACTCCATAAACCGCACAAAGAGCAACGGCATAAACGCCCCGGTGGAATATTCGGCTGACGACTCGTTGGTATATGTTGCCGGCTCACGTCTCGCCCACCTCTACGGCAACTCCAAGGTCAAGTATGAGAACATGGATCTTGAGAGCGAGAAGGTGGCCATGAGCATGGACAGCAGTCTGGTCCACGCCACAGGTGTGCGCGACACCGCCGACCACACGGGCAAGACGCTCGTAGGCACACCCGTGTTCAAGATGGGCAACGACTCTTACGAGAGCGACACCATGGCGTTCAACTTTAAGACGAAGAAAGGTCTCATCAGCAACGTCTACACCAAGCAAGAGGAGGGCTTCCTGCGCAGCCAGCTGTCAAAACGCAACGACAACGGCGAGGTGTACCTGCAACACGGCCGCTACACCACCTGCGACGACCCGCACCCCGACTTCTACATTGCCATCTCGCGTGCAAAGCTGCGCCCCGGCAAGGACGTGGTGTTCGGCCCCGCCTACCTCGTGGTGGCCGACGTGCCGCTGCCCCTTGCCGTGCCTTACGGCTTCTTCCCCTTCACCAAGAGCTATTCGAGCGGCCTCATCATGCCCACCTACGGCGATGAGAGCACACGCGGCTTCTACCTGCGCGACGGCGGCTACTATTTCGCCATCAGCGACAAGTGGGACCTGAAGCTGCTCGGCGAGATCTACACCAAAGGCTCATGGGGCATCTCGGCAGCAAGCAACTACCGCAAGCGCTACAAGCACAGCGGCAGCTTCTATTTCAGCTACCAGGACACACGCACAGGCGACAAGGGCATGCCCGACTACACCAAGCAGACGAGCTTCAAGGTGCAGTGGAACCACCGCCAAGACTCGAAGGCCAACCCCTTCAGCTCCCTCTCGGCAAGCGTCAACTTCGCCACGTCGAGCTACGAGCGCAACAACATGAACAGCCTCTACAACCCGCAGACGCTCACACAGTCGACACGCACATCATCTGTGAGCTGGAGCACCACGTTCTCAAGCATAGGCCTGTCGCTCAGTTCCACAGCCAACCTCAACCAGAACATGCGCGACTCTACCATCGCCATGACGCTCCCCGATCTTAACATCTCGCTCTCGCGCTTCTACCCCTTCAAGCGCAAGCACGCGGCGGGCAACGAGCGGTGGTATGAGAAGATCTCGCTGAGCTACACCGGACAGCTCTCCAACTCTATAAGCACGAAGGAGGACAGGTTTATGCACTCCAACCTCGTGAAAGACTGGCGCAACGGCTTCCAGCACAACATACCCTTGAGCGGCAGCTTCACGCTGTTCAACTATCTTAACGTCAACCCCACCTTCTCGTTCACCGACCGCATGTACACGAACAAGATAGACCGTTCGTGGGACACGGCAACGCAGAAGGAGGTGTGCGACACCACCTATGGTTTCCATAACGTCTACAACTGGTCGGCAAGCATAAGCATGTCGACAAAGATGTATGGCTTCTGGATACCCAGCCGCAAGATCTTCGGCGACAAGATACAGGCCATACGCCACGTCATCACGCCGACGGTGAGCTTCAGCTATGCGCCCGACTTCGGTGCTTCCCGTTACGGCTACTGGAAGACCTACCAGAAGACCGATGCCGACGGCAACGTGTCGCTGGTCGAATATTCGCCTTTCTCGCAGGGCCTCTACGGCGTGCCTGGACGCGGCCGCACGGGCAACATCAGCTTCGGCCTGTCCAACAACCTTGAGATGAAGGTCAAGAGCGACAAAGACTCTACGGGCATGAAGAAGATCAGCCTTATCGACGAGCTGGGCTTGCGCATGTCTTACAACATGGCAGACAAAGAGCGTCCATGGAGCGACCTGTCGATGGACATACGTCTCAAATGGTGGAAAAACTACACGTTCAACATGGCAGCGGTCTTTGCCACCTACGCCTACGAGCTCGACAAGGACGGCCATCCTTATGTCGGCACCCACACCGAGTGGGGCAAGGGACGCTTCGGACGATTCCAGGGCACCTCGCAGAACATATCGTTCACCCTCACGCCGGAGAAGCTGAAGAAGCTCTTCGGCCATGGCGACGACGAGGACGACAAGGACAAGCGCAAGAAGAACCGCAAGGACGACGAGGGCGTTGACACCGACATCGAGAGCAACGTCGACGACGACATGATCGAGGGTCAGCGTGGCGCGAAGAAGAGCGGTGGCGGCAAGGCCGAGACCGACGAAGACGGCTACATGAAGTTTAAGATGCCGTGGTCGCTGACCTTCGGCTATGGCATAACCATGAGAGAGAACACGCAGGGCAAGTTCAACACCAAGACCATGCGTTATCCTTATAAGTTCACCCAGACGCTCAACGTGAGCGGCAACGTGCGCATAAGCGACGGTTGGAACATCAGCTTCTCATCGGGCTACGACTTCGAGTTCCACAAGATGTCCATGACCACCGCGTCGTTGCAGCGCGACCTCCACTGCTTCAACATGAGCTGTCAGGTGGTGCTCGCTCCCTACACGAGCTACAACTTCACGTTCCGTTGTAACGCCGCCACGCTCACCGATGCTCTTAAGTATGACAAGCGCAGCGGCTACAGCAACGCCGTGCAGTGGTATTAAAAGACAATGTTTTAAAGCTTTTCGCTTGCGAGGTTTTTTAAAAGACAATGCTTGCGAGGTTTTTTAAAGACAATAGAGACAATAGAGACAATCTTTTTTTATGTGAAATGGAAAAGCTCAACCGCACATATAAAAGATTGTCTCTATTGTCTCTATTGTCTTTAAACCTTTCCGCAAGCAAGAATTAATATATAGCTCGCGCTTCGCGCTCGTGTTTTTTTTTGAACATTAATGTCCATTAATGACCCATTAATTATCATTAATACGCGCTACGCGCGGAATATTGATGTACATTAATGTTCAATTAATGGCCATTAATGTTAAAAAAAACGCGCGAAGTGCCTGAGCACCTACGGAGCGCAAGAATGTTCAAAAAAAACCACGAGCGCGAAGCGCGATGTAAACAATAAACTTTGCGTATTTATTAAGGGCATCAAGCCCCCCCACTGTCAGATCAGCGTCATGCCCATCTCCGCACACTCCTTGCGCATGTCCTCAGGCCAGATACTTGCCTGAATCTCGCCGATGTGTGCCTTGTGCAGAAGCACCATGCACAGACGGCTCTGGCCGATGCCGCCGCCGATGGAGAGAGGCAGCTTGCCGTCGAGCAGCTGACGGTGGAAGAACAGCTGCTCGCGGTCCTCCTTACCCTCCAGCTTCAGCTGACGCAGCAGCGCCTCCTTGTCGACACGGATACCCATCGACGACAACTCGAACGAGCGGCCGAGCACAGGATACCATATCAGGATGTCGCCGTTAAGCCCCTCAAGGCCGTTCTCAGCAACCGTAGACCAGTCGTCATAGTCGGGTGCGCGGCCGTCATGCTTCTTGCCGTCGCTCAGCTTGCCGCCGATGCCGATGATGAACACCGCGCCATATTTCTTACAGATAGCGTCCTCGCGCTCCTTCGGTGTGAGGTCAGGATACATCTGCAGCAGCTCCTCGCTATGAACAAAATGGATCTGTCGCGGCAGGAACGGCTTGATGGCGCCATAGGTCTCACAGGTGAGATACTCGGTGCGCAGGATGGCAGCATAGATGCGCTCCACCACATCCTTAAGATGAGCCAGCGTGCGCTCCTCGCGTGTTATCACCGCCTCCCAGTCCCACTGGTCCACATAGAGCGAGTGGAGGTTATCCAGCTCCTCGTCTGCACGAATGGCGTTCATGTCGGTATAGATACCGTAGCCCGGCTCAATGTCATATTCGGCCAAGGTCAGGCGTTTCCATTTTGCCAGCGAGTGTACCACCTCTGCCTTTGCGTCGCCCAGATCCTTTATGGGGAACGTCACGGGGCGCTCCACGCCGTTGAGGTCATCGTTTATGCCGAGACCTTTCAACACAAACAGGGGAGCTGTGACGCGGCGCAACCTCAGTTCGGTTGACAGGTTCTGCTGAAAAAACTCCTTTATCAGTTTAATGCCTTGCTCGGTCAACCGTGGGTCGAGAAGTGCCTTATAGTCGTTTGGCTTTATCAAGTTACTCATGTCGATTCCTTTTTTTTATAGTTAGTTGTTTCTTGTTTCACACAGCGATTTTTCGCTTAGCGCATGCAAAGTTAATAATTAATTATTAATATGCAATCATTTTAACCATAAAATTTTACAATTTGTCACTCCTTAAACTTTTTCCCTTTCATTTTGCTTAACAAAACCTCCTGTTTTCGTTAATATAGGCTAAACTTCGCAAGGATTAATATTTACATCGCGCTTCGCGCTCGTTGATTTTTTTAAACATTCTTGCGCTCCGTAGGTGCTCAGGCGCTTCGCGTATTTTTTTAAACATTAATTTCCATTAATTGAACATTCTTGCGCTCCATAGGTGCTCAGGCGCTTCGCGCGTTTTTTTAAACATTAATTTCCATTAATTGAACATTAATGAAACATTAATTTTTCCGCGCGAAGCGCGTATTAATGATAATTAATGGGTCATTAATGATAATTAATGTTCAAAACACCACGAGCGCGAAGCGCGATGTAAATATTAAACTTTGCGAAAGTTCAGTAAAATAAAATTTGTAGGTTTCCCCTCTTTTGCTTATCTTTGCACATAAGATAAGGAGAAACGATATGGAGACATCATCACTTAACAAATACCAAGAACGCGTCGTTAGCTTGATGGCAAACGTGAACGAAGAACAGCAAATGGAAATATCCGATTTGTTGGCTCATTACTTTGCAGAAAAAGCATTTGACGAGGCAGATAAGCTATGGGATGACGGAATTATTGGCGAACAAACCATAGAGAAGTGGAAGAATGATCTCTAATAACAACAAACACGCAAGATAAAATGGAAAACTACATAGTGTCGGCACGCAAGTACCGCCCCATGACCTTCGACACGGTGGTGGGACAGCACGCGCTCACCACCACGCTGAAGAACGCGGTGAAGAGCGGCAAGCTTGCGCACGCCTATCTGTTCTGTGGCCCGCGCGGAGTGGGCAAGACAACGTGTGCCCGCATTTTTGCAAAGGCCATCAACTGCATGAACCCCACGGCAGAGGGCGAGGCATGCAACGAGTGTGAGAGCTGCAAGGCGTTCAACGAGCAGCGCTCGCTTAACATCTTTGAGCTCGACGCCGCCAGCAACAACTCGGTGGAGAACATCAAGGCTCTCATGGAGCAGACGCGCATACCGCCGCAGGTGGGACGCTACAAGGTGTTCATCATCGACGAGGTTCACATGCTGTCGTCGGCAGCCTTCAACGCCTTCCTGAAGACGCTTGAGGAGCCGCCAGCCCATGTGGTCTTCATCCTCGCCACCACAGAGAAGCACAAGATTCTGCCCACCATCCTGTCGCGCTGCCAGATTTACGACTTTGAGCGCATGACGGTGGAGAACACCATTGCCCACCTCAAGATGGTGGCAGAGAAGGAGGGCATAAGCTATGAAGAGTCGGCTCTCGCCCTCATTGCCGAGAAAGCCGACGGCGGCATGCGCGATGCCCTCTCCATCTTCGACCAGGCAGCAAGCTTCTGTCAGGGCAACATCACCTACGACAAGGTGCTGGAAGACCTTAACGAGCTTGATGCCGACAACTATTTCCGCATGGTGGACCTCGCCATGGAGAACAAGGTCAGCGACCTCATGCTTCTGCTCAACAGCATCATAGAGAAAGGGTTCGACGGCGGCAACGTGGTCACGGGCCTCGCCTCACACATACGCAACGTGCTCATGGCAAAAGACGAGAGCACGCTCAAGCTGCTGGAGACGAGCAAGGAGCAGACGGCAAAGTTTAAGGCGCAGGCGCAAAAGTGTCCCACCCGCTTCCTCTATCAGGCCCTTAAGGTGCTCAACCAGTGTGACGTGTGCTACAAGCAGAGCAGCAACAAGCGTCTGCTTGTGGAGCTAACGCTCATTGAGGTGGCGCAGCTCACACAACCTGACGACGGCGTGAGCGCGGGGCGTGGCCCCAAGCGTCTGAAAATCCTGTTCAAAAGACTCATCGACTCCCATAACCAGGCAGCGGCACAGGTGGCTGTCGGGGAGAGACCTCTGGTGCGCAAGGCGAAGGCTGCCGCAGTTGAGGGAGATGGAGTGCAGGCTTCGCACAACGCAACAGCAACAACGCCGAGCGGCAACGCCGCAACAGCAACAACAACAGCAACCGCCGCACACGGTGAAGCAGCCACGAATGCAGCCATGGGCGGTTCGGGCATGGGAGCTGCAACAGCAACCATGGGAGTTGCCTCTGGACCCGCGGGTGCAACCGCTGGAACAGCTGGAGCAACCGCAGGAGCTGTTGGTTCAGCCTCAGGAGCAGCCGCCTCTCCCCAGCCCGCTGCCGGCATGCCTCGCCTGAAGCTTGGCAGCTTAGGCATGACCTTCGCCGGATTGAAGCACAAGGAGGAGGTGGTGAAGCAAGCAGAAGAGGAGGAAATAAAGAACAAGGGGGAGGCCACCGAGTTTACGGAAGACCAGCTCTCGCTTGAATGGCTCAGAATGTGCAACCGCATGCCCTCGCAGATGACGGGCTTGGCTCAGCGCATGAAGAACATTCAGCCCACCATCCTCTCCTACCCCAACATCGAGATCCTGGTCGACAACAAGCTGCTGCTTGACCAGCTTGGTGCCATCAAGGGTCGCATCAGGGCGTCGCTTGCCGCCGGTCTTCACAACGGCAGCATAACGGTGAACCTTCGTCTTGCCAAGCAGAACGAGATAAAGCCTGTGCTCACAAAGAAGCAGATCTTTGATAAGATGAAAAAAGACTATAAGCCCTTCGCCCTCCTTGTTGATGGCTTGGGGCTGGAGTTGGGATAACTTGCGAGAGGTTTAAAGACAATAGAATTTCAGGGGTTCTTGCTTGCGGAAAGTTTAAAGACAATAGAGACAATAGAGACAATATTTTATATGTGCGGTTGAGCTTTTTCACAGAAAAAAAGATTGTCCCTATTGTCTCTATTGTCTTTAAAAACCACGCAAGCGAAAAGCTAAAAAAATATTGTCTTTAAAAACCACGCAAGCGGTTGGCCTTTTCCTTTTCACATGAATTGTTTTCCCTTTTCACATGTTTTGTCTTTTCCTTTTCACCCGAAAGTCGTCTCAAAAATGCTTCATTGTCATCGTACCCCGACCGAAGTACAAGCGTACCCCGACCGAAGTACATGCGTACCCCGACCGAAGTACAAGCGTACCCCGACCGAGGTACATGCGTATCTCGGTCGGGGTACGATAACTTTCTGATATTTTTAAGAGCTTTTTCAGATGTTTTTCAGAGCTTTTTCTGATGCTTTTCAGAGCTATTTCTGATGTTTTTCAGGGCTTTTTCAGATGCTTCTTGTCTTTTCAAAAAGCCCCTTTTATCTCTTCCTCAGCCCCATGCGTGAGCTGAAGGTCAAGGGTTCCTGGCCGTTAAGCGTTCCGAAGGTCTGTCCCTTTACCGAGCCGGCAGACGTAGCGGTAGAGTCAGAGGCTGCGGTAGAGCCGTTGTTGTCAAACGAGAGGTTGGGCTTAGCCAGCGTGGTGCGCGTGAGGCTGAACGCGATCTGCTCGTTGTTGTTGCAGCCGTTGAAGGTGCCCCAGAACTGTCCTGTCTGTGTGTTCAGACTGAAGCCACCGTTCCAGCTTGTGCGATATTCGTAGCCGCTGCCGTCATACTTGATGCAGATGTCGCCCGAGCGCGGGTCAATGTACCATGAGAAGCGGAGCTGCTGCGAGTCGTAGACGAGCTGTCCGTTGTCGTCGTACACATAGTTGCCATAGTCGTCGATCATCGGTGCATAGTCGGTCTCGCGTCCTCGTCCGTTGAGAGCGTTGCTGTTATAGAGGTCAAACTCAAACTCGGCGTCCATCTGCACCCTCTGCAGCTGGTTCTGCTGGTCATAGTAGCGGTTTTCCACCTTACCTGTCCAGTAGCCGCGCAGCGCCTGTGCCTCTTGTTTGAGCGTGTTGTTCCCATAGTCGAAGGCATCGTCATACCAGTCGTAATCGTCATACCATCCTTGCGAGTAGTCGTAATAGTCCCATCCGTCGTCCCACGGGTCTTCATCACAGCTTGTAAACGCAAAAGTCATGGTCATCATGACCAGAAGTGCTGAAAAAGTATTGGTCCATTTCATAGTTGTATCGTTTTAAAGTTTTCTTTATTCTGGGTTTCTTTTTTTTATGCTGCAAAGTTATCCCTTTCTTTCCATCCTTGCAAGCATAAAAACCATATTCGTTGTAGGGTTTTCCCTATTCTGCCATGCCACCCGCCCCTGTCCGTTTGCGCCTTCATCTTCTTCGCCTTCGCCACCTTATTATATAAGCGCTGTCTTTCCCCCCTCTGTTGCAGCAACATGAAGATTCTGCAAACGTTTGCATCAAAAAAAGCCTACTTTTACCCCCCCAAAATTTGCTTTTATCTAATGAAAAATATTAAATTTGCATTCGAAATCAGACAGATAAAGAAACAAAATCTGAAGAAGAAAAAAACATATATCCAAAAGATAAACAACTTATCCGAAAGGTGAAAACAACATATAGAGACAAAACTTATCCGAAAGATTAAAGACGTCAGAAAGACAAAAGACGTCAGAAAGACAGCTTATCCGAAAGATAAAAACAGAAACTAATATTGGCTTGTAACTTGTAAAGAGCTAACAACCAAAAACAAAAAAAGCAATAACAAAAAAAGTAACAAAAAAAAGTAATAACCAAAAGGTAGCAACGAAAAACATCCACCTATGGAGAACTCTCCTCTCTCTGGATGTTCAAAACAACGATGCAACAAGCAACAGCATGTTTGTGATTAACACTCACAGACCATGCTATGGACGCGTATGCTCTAAAAAAACGCGCGTATGCTCTAAAAAAAGAAGAAAACGATAATTACCAAAATTATAAACTAATAGTAAATTAAAAATGAAAAGATTTTTTACTTTCTTAATGGCGATATTGGCATTATTGTCCATATCGCAAGCGGCAAAGGCAGCTGAAGTAACTGTCTATTTCCAAAAGCCAGACGGGTGGAGCACTCCTGTGCAAGCCTATGTTTATGACGATGCTGGTAAATATCATAAAGAATGGAAAGATGCCGAAGCATGTACTCCTTATTATACCTCTACAGGTATAAAATTATGGAGTTACACATTCCCTGACCAATTCACGAATGTGATATTTAAAGATGGCAAAAACCAGTATCCTGCAAATGATGGTACAAAAATGAAAGTGGTAAATAATTGTGTTTATGTTTATGACACCACAAAACCCACAGGAACCCCTCTGTCTGAATTTGTGAAGAATAGCGCATTCACATATACATTGAAAGGTGGATATGGAGAAGGAGGCGACTGGAGCGAGGAATCTGCCAATTTCGAATTTGTTGGTGATGGTAAGTACACTTATACCTTCACTGCAGCTCAAACTGGTGAATTTCGTTTTAGAGTAAATACTAATTATACATCTGGACAAGCTTTGTGTCCAAATGTTGATGCTAACACAAAGAGAAAAGAGCTTACTTCAACTCCTGAAGATGTAAAATACGCAGACCCCAACGACAATTCAGCAGCATCTATCAAAGACAACTATTGGTTTTATAGTGTAACTGCTGGAAAAAAATATACATTTACTCTGTCCGAGCAATATCTTCAGGCTACCGATGGTGGTTATTATCATTCTCGTAAGCTCTCTGTTGTTCCCGAAGAGGCTGTCGTTACTAAGGTGATTAAATTGTTCAATGGTTCTTCTGAGCTAAAAGGTTCAAACGGAAAGTACACTCTCGATCTGAGCAGCGCAACTGATGATGCTACGATTACTCTTTCTATCGATGGCGCATCTTATGGTTTGGCTACTGCTCAAACTATTTCTGCAGCTGGAACCACATCAGGTATCGCCTTCACAACAGAAGGAACAAAAGCCTTGACGTTGAAGGCTGGCCTTATCTATTCTCTGTCTGTTACAGAGGATGGAAAGATGACTGTTGATGCAAAAGAGAAGGGTGCTGCTGACGGCAACTATTATTTGGTCGGTAACTTCTTTACTGAGGATGGTGACAAGATAAATCTCGACAAGAAATATTTCCGTTTTACCAATAGTAAAGGTGACGGAACTCTCACATTTGACATCCCTGCTTCTCTTGAAATAAAAGCACAGGTATATGCTTCTGATGGAACCTGCTATGGTCCTGTTGATGGAGGAACGGGTTATGGAATCAGCAATACACATCCAAAAGCCGCTGCCAAGTCTGTAAATGGCAATCTGGTTGCTGGTACTAATTATTGGACTTTCTCTCCTCGTGGTCTCAAGGAGACAGGTATCTACACGATAACCATCACTGTTGATGCAACCGGTACTCCTACAAAATGGGATGTTACTTATGACAACTCTAAGCGTATGGCTTATTTCTTGGTAGACCCAAAAGAAGATTATGATGCGGTTGTTCATCCTGCTTATGCTGTAGTAAAGGAAGACCGTAGCTGTAACAACAATTTCTATGGCAACATCTATTTGGAGGCAGGTCAGCATTGTTTTGTTGTTGGTAACATAACGAGCAAAAATGCCAACGACGGTACTATTGGAGACCCGCTCAAAACGACATCTAAATTGTATCTGCAAGGAAATGGTGGCTATGACCCGACAACGGACATATCTGGCTCTGAGAGAGATAATTACACTAAAGTTTGCCCAAATCGAACAAAAGGCTTTACTTACAACATAACAAAGACGATGGTCTTAGAGTACAATCCAGCGAGAGGAAATAATACTATTGCAAGCCAGTCTGGAAATTATGAAATTTGTGGTGAGATTCTGGATGCAAACAAACAAATCACAGATAAACAAAACCCAATTACCTCTGTCCAGATTGTAGGTAATGGTGTTGTAGGTTCTTGGGAATTAAGTGCAGCTGAGAATATGCACTATAATAAAACATTGGACTGCTGGGAATACACTTTTAAAACCAAAAATGGTGAGAGTCCTGACAACAAGTTCCGTTTCATAGCTAATGGAAGTTGGAAATATAACTGGGGTGAGGATTCTACGGAGCCCAGCGAACAGGCTCGTATTCCTTATAAGGATAATACACAGGCAGGTCATGAGGCTTCATTGCAAGACCCTAACCTATTAGGCTTTACAACTGAAGGAACAGCAAATAAAAGAGATGGTGCAGGAACACACGGCGATATGATTTTCAACCGCCCTGCAGGTGAGTGGACCATTCGTTTGTTTACCCGTACTTTGGAGACAGAAGATGGCGGTTATGTGGCTAGACATGCATACACCATCACGGGTTCAGAATCTAAAGATATAGACCTCACTTATCGTAAAGACAAATTTATTCGTACTTATAGCAACGATAAGCCAATGAATCCTGTTGATGACAACGTCAAGATTTATGAGGTTTATAGATATGAGAAGCCTTATGGAGGAGATGCTAATAACATTTATAAAAAAGGCACGGTTTATCTTCGTCGTTTGAAATACGTCCCTGCTAATGTTGGTGTTGTTCTGATAGGAGAAGCTCCTGCTAATACATACAAAGATGGAGATAAAAAAGCATTCTCGCTGTTGGAAAGAACAGAAGAATCTGTTGGGTCTGATGGCGATTATCGTAAAGTTTGGACAAATTCTGACAAATATATTGCAAATAACGACCAGTGGAACAACTATCTTGTTCCAACTGTAACGGCAGTAAACGATTTGGGTAATGCTAAGGTTGAGTCTGGTAAGATAACCTATCGTTATTTCGGCTTGGGCAATTATTATAGCACAAATTACCATAAGAGTCTTGGAGATAAAGATACTCAAGAAGATTATATCGGTTTCTTCCGTTTTACCGCCAACGGTAAATCAGGAGCCAATAAGGCTTATTTAAGTATTCCAGCCAATGCGGAAGTTGGTAATAGAGTAGGTGCTACCTACGGATTTATTGACTATAACGGTCAGTTGCTGGGCAATGAAGATGGTGAAAACGAAAGCGTTATGCCTGCTCAATTTGCAAAAATGACTTTGGTCTTCGATGATTTGGTTGACGGTAATGAAACTACAGGCATTAAAGAGTTGGAGACAAAGAAAATGAATAATAACAAATATTATAACCTGCAAGGAATTGAGATTGCTCATCCTGTGAAGGGTATCTATATCCATAACGGAAAGAAAATCATTGTAAAATAAAAGAAAGAATTTATGAACACTTACATAAAGCCCGAAATAAAGATACAAAACGTTGTGGTGGAACAGCTCCTGGCAAGCGAATCGGGAGGTCAGGGAGATGAATGGGATGCCAAGCGCAACGACTTCTTCTGGTCAGACGAGGAAAACGAAGCTGACGAGATCGCCATCAACGACGTTTGGGAATGAGCATAAGGACGAAAAGTCAATGATAAAACCTTAAGAAAGGGTGTCGCACGACCATCATGGTCGGCGACACCCTTTTTGTTTTGCTTGACATCGAAAAAGAAGAAGAGGCAAGCGACAAAGTCGAGCGCGAGGACGGTTCCACCATCATCATGGGGGACCGCAGGCTTCGCAGCCTTAGGCTGCTCAACCAGCAGTTAAGGATATTCGCCGCCGTCGGCGACGCTTGCTTGAGATAGATGAACACTATAAACATGCAAAGATGTTGTTGTGTATTTGCGAAAGTTCAATAAAGAAAGAAAACAAAAATAAACAAAATTAATAATGAAAGGGAAACAGGAGAAAGAGCAAAAAGAATAAAAAAAATAATAAAAAACTTGTTTTAATAATAATAATTGCTTACTTTTGCACACGAATTAAAAATAAGAGTTAAAAAAACATCAAAAAGGCTCTTGAAAAAGGGTCTTGAAAAGGAAACAAGAAACCAAAATCAAAATTTATAGGCTTAAATAAGCAACCACAACGGTGAAGACATTTATTGCTTCATGACCGCAATTTGTTGCAAAACAGCATCATAACGATGCAACATATCACCATTTTGACGCCCCGACGACAAAAACAAAACCACCCCGATGTAAACAAAACCACCCCGATGTAAATAAAACCGCCCCGACCAAAACACCCAGAGCCCCAAAAAGCGCCCCATTAACCCCATGACAAGTCCCATAAAAAAGAGATTTGAGAAGAAAAGAGAAGAAAAGTAATTGCAAACAAGCAGACTATTAATTAAATAATCACACCTTTTAATAGCGTATGATAAACATCAATGACAAAAAGAGGAACGCCTTGAACGGCAAAGTACTCACAGCAGCTGTTGCCTGCGCTTTGTTCATGAGCAGTGGACAAGCTACGGCAGCAAGTGTTTCAATGCCGAACGCTATGACAGCAGAAGTTATGTCTGAGACATACAGCACGCTGCCGCAGCAGGCCGACAAAGTGGTCATCACCGTGGTTGACGCAAACGGCGAGCCTATCACAGGCGCCAGCGTTGTAGAACCCGGCACGACAAACGGCGGCATCACCGACATCGACGGTAAGGTAAGCATAAAAGCCGTGACAGGCAAGACCTACCGCGTGTCTTATGTGGGCTACAAGACCGTTGACGTGAAGGTTAACGGCAAGAACCAGCGCATCGTCCTCACAGAGGACATGGGCGACCTTGACGAGGTGGTTGTAGTGGGTTACGGTGCCCAGAAGAAGGTAGACCTTACCGGTGCTGTGGCTAACGTGAACGTCAAGGAGGCTATCGCAAGCCGTCCTATCACCGACGTGGCAAAGGCGCTGCAGGGCATCACCCCGGGTCTTACCATCACCAACAACCTCGGTGGTGTAGGCACCGAGTCGACCATCAAGCTGCGTGGTTCTGTAGGTTCGCTCAACGCAACCGAGGGTACCGCTCCTCTGATCCTTGTAGACAACGTGGAGGTGCCCAGCCTCAACCTCGTCAACCCCGACGACATCGAGACCATCTCTGTGTTGAAAGACGCCGCTTCGGCTTCTATCTACGGTACCCGTGCTGCATGGGGTGTTATCCTGATCACCACAAAGCAGGGTAAGAAGAACGAGAAACCCCGCGTGACCTATTCAAACAACTTTGCTTGGGGCACACCCACCAAGATGCCTAAGCTGGCTTCGGCTGTAGACAATGCCGAGTACACACTGTTGCTGGCTCAGAGCAAGGGTCTCTCAGCTTGTACAAACATCGGCTACACCATCGACGAGTATGCCGTTGGCAAGATCAAGGAGTGGGAGCAGAAGTATGGCAACATGTCGCAGAGCGAGCTCGGCGAGATGCAGGAAGGCCGCGACTTCGAGATAAAGGACGGAAAGACCTACTTCTTCCGTTCGTTCGACCCCGTGAACGAGTTTACTCGCAAATGGACTCCGCAGCAGAACCACAACCTCTCTGTAACAGGCGGTAGCGAGAAGACAACCTACAACATTTCATTGGGCTATCTGCGCCAGAACGGTGTGATGAAGTTCAAGGCCGACAAGTATGACCGTTACAACTTCAACAGTAACATCACCACCGCCATACGCGACTGGTGGAAGGTTCGCGCTAACGTGTTGTTCACACGCTCGGTTAACGACCAGCCTTACAAATATACCTCTGGCCAGTATGACGCATGGTTCTACCTGATGCGTTGGCCACGTTGGTATCCGTACGCACAGTATCAGGGCAAGGACTTCCGTTCTGCCGTTACCGACATCAAGCAGGCTAACCGCGAGAGCGTTACCTCTAACTATGTACGCGTAAACCTGGGCACAGAGCTGAACCCGCTGAAGAACCTCAGCATCAACTTCGACTATACCTTCGCCCTGCTGAACGACGCTCAGAAGCGTAACGGCGGCATCGTGATGGCATATAACATGTTTGCAGGCGCTCCCTTCGACAACTACACCAATATCTATGGTGGCGTTGACAACCGCGTGGTACAGACCAGCAAGTACACCATGACCAACGTGTGGAAAGCATACGCTACCTACAACTTCGACATCAAGAAGCATCACCAGTTTAAGGTGATGGCCGGTTTCGATGCCGAGACACGCGAGCGTCTGGGCCACTACTCAGAGCGCCGTGGCCTCATCAGCCAGGATCTGCCCGAGATTGCACTGGCTACAGGCGATCAGTATTCGTTCAACAAGAACTACGCTTATCATAACGACTTCGCTTCGGCAGGTTTCTTCGGACGTATCAACTACGACTTCATGCAGAAGTATCTGTTCGAGTTCAACGCTCGTTACGACGGCTCTTCTAAGTTCCCCTCAGGAAAGAAGTTTGCCTTCTTCCCTTCATTCTCTGCAGGATGGCGTGCCAGCGAGGAGAAATTTATGGATTGGGCTAAGCCCGCTCTGTCAAACTTGAAGCTCCGTGGATCATGGGGTACCATCGGTAACCAGGACGTTGCTGCCAACTCGTTCATCTCTACCATGACATCTACAAACTCTGGTTGGGTAATGGGTGGCAAGAACCAGCTGAGCCTCTTGGCTCCCACAGTAATTTCTGACGGTCTGACATGGGAGCGCGTTTCTACCCTCGACCTCGGTGTCGACATGCGCTTCTTCAAGAACGAGTTGGGTGTGACCTTCGACTACTATCACCGCGTCACTTCTGACATGCACACCGCCGGCGAGGCTCTGCCTTCTACATTCGGTGCATCTACTCCGAAGATCAACTTCGGTGAGCTGACCGCCAACGGTTGGGAGCTTGCTGTCGACTATAGCCACCGCTTTGCTAACGGCCTCGGCATCAGCGCACGCGCATCAGTGTCACATGTTGTTGAGCGCATCACCAAGTGGAACAAGACAGACCGCAACATCAACGGCTACTACGAGGGCAAGCGCCTCGGCGAAATCTGGGGTTATGTGTCAGACCGCCTGTTCCAGGTTGACGACTTCAACGTAACTACCGATGCCAACGGCAAGAAGGTTTACACGCTGAAGGACGGCATCCCCTCACAGGCTTTGTACGAGGCTGGTGCCTTCAAGTTCCAGCCGGGTGACATGAAGTATAAGGATCTCGACGGCGACAAGAAGATCACATACGGAAAGAACACTGTTGAAGATCATGGCGACCAGAAGGTTATCGGCAACTCCCTGCCTAACTATGAGTATAGCTTCACACTGGGCGCTAACTGGAAGGGTATCGACTTCAGCGCCTACTTCCAGGGCGTAGGCAAGCGCGATTTCTGGGCATACGGTAACGTGGCTATCCCCTGCGGTGGATCAGGTTATGGTGATGCTATGTTCGATCACCAGATGGACTACTGGACCGAGACCAACACCGATGCCTTCTATCCCCGTCCTTTCGATAATACATGGACAACCGCTGGCAAGAGCTTCCTGAAGCAGACACGCTACCTCAGCAACATGGCATATCTGCGTTGTAAGAACATCACCGTGGGCTACACGCTGCCTAAGGCATGGGTGAGCAAGGCTTCTCTGGAGAGCGTTCGCGTTTACTTCAGTGGTGAGAACCTCTTCGAGTTTGACGACATGCACTTGCCTGTTGACCCCGAGAGCACTGCTTACAAAACAGGTTATGGTGACAACTCATGGTCATTCGGCCGTAGCTATCCTTTCTCTCGTACCATCTCGTTCGGTATGCAGGTTACGTTCTAAGGCGTAAAACCATTGCATAAAGAGAAATAATAAAACGTGGTATTAACTTCTGAACTTGCAAAAGTTCAGTTACCAAAAGAACAAACATTTATGAAAATAAATTTAAATATTCTGAGCGCGGGCCTTCTGCTGGCCACTGCTGTGTCTTTCAGCTCTTGTGACGACTTCCTCACACGCGACCCCCAGGACACCGTTACTGACGTTCCGTCGTTCTGGAACAACGAGGAGAACCTCCGTACATCGTTCCTCGACTATTATACTTACTTCTTCCCCGGCTACCGTTCGGGCTGGAACCGTGCCGACAACTTTGCCGAGACAAACGTTGCCGACTGGACCGATGACAATGCACAGGAAGTGGCTACCTTGTTCACCAAGGTGGCTCCCACAACTGATGCTGACAACTGGGACTTCGAGAAGATCCGTAACATGAACCTGCTGCTCAGCCGCATTCAAAGCTCTTCTCTGGGCGAAGAGGCAAAGAACCACTGGTCGGGCGTTGCCCGCCTGTTCCGCGCCATGGAGTATGCAAAGCTCGTGCAGAAGTTTGGCGACGTGCCTTACTATGACGCTGTCGTAGGCAGCACCGACAACGAGCAGCTCTACCGTGCCCGCGATCCGCGCACCACGGTTATGGACAAGGTGAACGAGGACCTGGCTTTCGCTTGCGCTAACATTCGTGTTAACGACGGCACAAAGGGTCTTACCGTAAACCGCGCCGTGGCTCAGGGCTTCGCGTCACGCATCATGCTGTTTGAGGGCACATGGCAGAAGTATCACGCCAACAACACAGCCAAGGCAGCCGAATATCTGAAGGCTGCTAAGGACTATGCTGCTGCGCTGATGCAGACAAACGCCTACTCTATCGCTCCCAGCTACAAGAGCCTCACCACATCTGAGGATCTCGCCGGCAACCCCGAGATCATCATGTACCGCTCATACGTTGAGAACGTGGTTATGCACTCGCTCATGAGCTTCCAGAACACTGAGCATGAGAAGAGCAGCCCCTCACGTTCGTTCGTCGATGCCTTCCTGACCAAGAACGGTCTGCCTATCCACCAGGCTGGCAACACCGATTATAAGGGCAAGGAATATGCCAAGGAGATCCAGAACCGTGACCCCCGTCTCGCTGATAACATCGACGAGGAGAGCGGTCTGCGTCTGAACGGTGTAGCTGCGGTTTACGCTGCTTCGGGCTACTACGCTAACCGCTATGTGAACAAAGACCTGATCAACAAGCCTGGCGGCATGAGCTCTACCAACACCACCGATGCTCCTGTCATGAAGCTGAACGAGGTGATGCTCAACTACATCGAGGCTGCTGCCGAGTTGGCAGAGCTCGGACAGTACACTCTTACACAGGCCGACTTCGACAAGACCATCAACGCTATCCGCGACCGTCAGAGCACACAGATGCCTCACCTCACACTGGCTGGCAACGCGCTGAAGGTGAACGGTGTAGAGATCAACGACCCCGACCGCGATGCTACGGTTAAGCCCATCATTTGGGAGATCCGTCGCGAGCGCCGCGTAGAGTTGGCTTACGAGGGTCTGCGTTTCAACGACCTCCGTCGTTGGGGCAAGCTCGAATATGCTGACATGACCAAGAACAAGAAGCTGAACATGGGTGCCTGGATCAACAAGGCCGACTATCCCGAAAATGCTGAAGCTTTGGCTAAGATCACTCTCTGCGACGAGAACGGCAAAATCGTTACCGGCAACGAGGGCTACATCATGCCTATCACCGAGGTGGCCAAGATGCGTGTAATGGCAGACAAGGATTATCTCTATCCTATCCCTGTTGACCAGATCACCATGTACGAGAACCACGGCTTCAAGCTCACCCAGAACCCTGGTTGGTAAACATGAAAATAAGAACCTGACGGTTGGAAAAGCCTGAGGGTTGAACAAAAGACTTGACGGTTGGAAAGACCTGACGGTTAAACAAAAGACCTGACGGTTGAACAACAGACCCAACGGTTGAACAACAGACCCAACGGTTGAACAACAGACCCAACGGTTGAACAAAAAAAGCGGGAACCTCCTCAGAAAGGTTTCCGCTTTTTTTGGCTTACTTTTTACCATTACAAAACTTTCACGAAAAGACTTATTTACATCGCGCTTCGCGCTCGTTGTTTTTTTTGAACATTAATTATCATTAATGACCCATTAATTATCATTAATACGCGCTTCGCGCGGAATATTGATGTTCATACTCCGCAAAGCGCCTGAGCACCTACGGAGCGCAAGAATGTTCAATTAATGGAAATTAATGTTTAAAAGAAAAAAACGAGCGCGAAGCGCGATGTAAATATCAGCCTTTTAGAAAAATGCTATTGGATTTTTCACTTTTCCCTTTTCGTTTTCCCTTCCAACGGCGTCAGCCTTTTTTACCTTTTTACCTTTTTACCTTTAAAAGTTTTTTCCCTTCCAACGGCGCCAGCCTTTTTTACCTTTTTACTTTTTTACCTTTAAAAGTTTTTTCCCTTCCAACGGCGCCAGCCTTTTTTACCTTTT
>OBLI01001775.1_pt1 | contig 20087 bp, 18 predicted proteins | sample 1519701 | NCBI WGS metagenome assembly OBLI01 (sample SAMEA3663005, study PRJEB22513) | pig gut metagenome | biome: pig gut; feature: pig-associated habitat; material: faeces | place: France | collected 2012
GCCATCACGGAGCGCACCAAGGCGGTGATCCCCGTGGATCTGGGCGGCGTTCTGGCGGATTATGACACGATCTTTTCCATCGTGGAGGATAAGAAGGCGCTGTTTACCCCCGCCAATGACCTGCAGAAGAAGATCGGCCGCGTGGCCGTGGTGGCTGACGGCGCCCACAGCCTCGGTGCCGAGCGCCGCGGCAAGCGCTCCGGCTGCTTTGCGGACTTCACCACGTTTTCTTTCCACGCCGTGAAGAACCTCACCACCGCCGAGGGCGGCGCCGCCACCTGGAACCCCGCTCTGGGGCTGGACAACGAGGCGATTTATAAGCAGTATATGCTCCTGAGCCTCCACGGCCAGAGCAAGGACGCCCTGGCCAAGAATAAGCCCGGCGCCTGGGAGTATGATATCGTGGCGCCGCTGTATAAATGCAACATGACGGACATTATGGCGGGCATCGGCCTTGTGCAGCTGCGGCGGTATCCCGAGCTGCTGGAGAAGCGCTATAAGCTGGTGCGGCTGTATAACGAGCTGCTTTCCGGGTGCGGCGTGGAGCATGCGCCCCATTTCCGGGAGGACGAGGTTTCCAGCTGCCATTTGTATCTGACCCGGCTCACGGGCAAGACCCTGGCGCAGCGCAACGCCGTCATCGAGAAGATGGCGGAGCAGGGCGTGGCCACCAACGTACACTATAAGCCCCTGCCCCTGCTGACGGCCTATAAGGATCTGGGCTTTGACATCAAGGACTATCCCAATGCCTATGCCCAGTTTGAAAACGAGATCACTCTGCCGCTGTACTCCACGCTGACGGAGGAGGACGTGCGCTATATCTGCGCGGCGCTGAAGACGTGCCTGCAGGACTGACATAAAAGAAAAGGAAAACGAATTTATGGACAATCAAAACGGCGCTCAGCAGCCCTGCCGGCGCATCACGCCCCCCTCGGCGGGCACCATGGCCTGCAAGCGCGCCTTTGACATCGTGTGCTCGTTTCTCGGGCTGGCGATCTTAAGTCCGCTGCTGCTGATCGTGTCGGTTCTGGTGGCGGTCACCTCGTCGGGCGGCGTGTTTTTCCGGCAGGTGCGCATCGGGAAGGACGGCAAGCCCTTCCGCATCTTCAAGTTCCGCTCCATGCGCAAGGACAACGCCGGCCTGAAGATCACCACCGGCAACGACAGCCGCATCACCCCCGTGGGGCGCTTTCTGCGCAAAAGCAAGGTGGACGAGCTGCCCCAGCTCATCAACGTGCTGATAGGGGACATGAGCTTTGTCGGCCCGCGGCCGGAGGTGGCGGACTATGTGGAGCTGTATACCCCCTACCAGCGGCAGGTGCTGCAGGTGCGCCCCGGCATCACGGGGCTGGCCTCCATCCGCTTCCGCAACGAAAACGACCTGCTCACCGCCAGCGACGACCCCAACCGCACCTACATCGAGCAGATCATGCCCAAAAAGATCGAGCTGGATCTGGAGTATATCCCCCACGCGTCGGTTTTCTATGATATTAAATTGATTTTCCAGACATTTGCGGCGGTAATAAAAGAGTAAAAAATCAGGCATCTGAGGAGAGATATTATGCAGTTTATTGATTTGAAAGCCCAGTATGCGGCGCTGAAAGAGGAAATTAACGCGGGCATCCAGTCCGTGCTGGACTCCGCCCAGTTCATCGGCGGCCCGCAGGTAAAGCAGCTGGAGAAGGAGCTGGCGTACTTCGTAGGCCGCAAGCACTGCGTCACCTGCGCCAACGGCACCGACGCTTTGCAGATTGCCTACATGGTGGCGGGCGTAGGAGCGGGGGACGCCGTGTTCTGTCCGGACATGACCTTCATCTCCTCCACGGAGCCGGCTAAGATGTTCGGCGCCACCTCCGTGTTCTGCGATATCACGCGGGACACCTACACCCTCTGCCCCGAGAGTCTGGAAAAGCAGATCAAGGCCGTGCTGGCTGAGGGCAAGCTCAAGCCCAAGGCCGTGGTGGCCGTGGACATTCTGGGCAACCCCTGCGACTATGACGCCATCGCTCCCATCTGCGAGAAGTACGGCCTCATTCTCATCGAGGATGCCGCCCAGGCCTTCGGCGCCTCCAACAAGGGGCGCAAGTGCTGCTCCTTCGGCACTATCGCCACCACGTCCTTCTTCCCTGCCAAGCCTCTGGGCTGCTACGGCGACGGCGGCGCCATCTTCACCGACGACGATGCCGCGGCGGACATCATCCGCTCCCTGTGCGTCCACGGCAAAGGCCCCGGCGGCAAGTACGACAACATCCGCGTGGGCATGAACTCCCGTCTGGACACCGTCCAGGCGGCAGTATTGCTGCCCAAGCTGAAGGCTTTGAAGGACTATGAGATCGACCGCCGCCAGGAGGTGGCTGGGCGGTATAACGCTGCGTTCGGCAAGGATTTTACCGTGCCGTTCGTGGCGGAGGGCTGCGTGTCCGCCTGGGCGCAGTATGCCATTTTGGCTAAGGATACCCAGACCCGGGACAAGGTTATCGCTCATCTGAAGGAAAAGAATATTCCCAATATGGTTTACTATCCCACCCCCCAGCACGCCCTGCCGGTGTTCAAGGCCGAGCCGCACTATGGTGAGACCTATGCAAATGCCAATGACTACTGCGCCCGCACCCTGTCCCTGCCCATGCATCCGTATATGGACGCGGCGGAGCAGCAGCAGGTCATTGACGCGGTATTGGAGGCGCTGTGATGGAGGAGAAATATTTTGTACATCCCTCCAGCTTCGTGGATGACGATGTAGAGATCGGTGAGGGCACCAAGATCTGGCACTTCTGCCACATTCAAAAGGGTGCTCGCATCGGAAAGCGTTGCTCTTTGGGGCAGAATGTGAATGTCAGCAACCATGTGAAGGTAGGCGACGGCTGCAAGCTGCAAAACAATGTTTCCCTCTACGAGGGTGTGGAGCTGGAGGACTATGTGTTCTGTGGCCCCTCCTGCGTGTTTACCAACGACCTGACCCCTCGGGCCAAGTATCCTAAGGGCAGCGCCGGGTATCATAAGACCCTCATTAAAGAGGGTGCGTCCATCGGTGCCAACGCCACCATCGTCTGCGGCCACACTGTAGGCCGCTGGGCCCTCATAGGGGCCGGAGCCGTGGTGGCCAGCAATGTGCCCGACCACGCCCTGATGCTGGGTGTGCCGGCGAAAATTCGAGGCTGGGCCTGCGAGTGCGGCGCACTGCTGCACTTTGATGGCGGCAAGGCTACTTGCGCCGACTGCGGTAGAAGCTATGAGATGAAAGCAGAAAATAAAGTAGAGGAGTGCAAATAAAATGAAATTCGATACCATTTACGATGGTCTTATCAAGGGTACAGAAAAGCTGGCCCTGGTGGGTCTTGGCTATGTGGGTATGCCCATTGCCGTGGAGTTTGCCAAGCACATCTCCGTCATCGGCTTTGACATCAATGAAAAGCGTGTCAACGAGTACGCCAACGGCATCGACGCCACCAACGAGGTGGGCGAGGCCATCAAGAACACCACCGTGGACTTCACCTCCGACCCCACGCGGCTGAAGGAGGCCAAGTTCATCGTTGTGGCCGTGCCCACGCCCGTGAACCCCGACACCACCCCCGACCTGCGTCCGGTGGAGGGCGCCTCCCGCACCGTGGGGCAGAACCTGACCGCCGGCTCCATCGTGGTCTTCGAGTCCACGGTGTATCCCGGCGTCACCGAGGACATTTGCGTGCCCATCATCGAGAAGGAGTCCGGCCTCAAGTGCGGCGTGGACTGGAAGATCGGCTACAGCCCCGAGCGCATCAATCCCGGCGATCGGGTACACACCCTCACCAATATCCGCAAGATCGTTTCCGGCATGGACGAGGAGTCCGCCCGCGAAATTAAGAAGGTATATGACATCGTCATCAAGGCCGGCACCTTCCCCGTGTCCACCATCAAGACCGCCGAGGCCGTGAAGGTGGTGGAGAACAGCCAGCGGGACATCAACATCGCCTTCATGAACGAGGTGGCCATGATCTGCGACCGCATGGGCATTGACACCGACGAGGTGCTGGCGGGCATGAACACCAAGTGGAACGCCCTGGGCTTCAAGCCCGGTCTTGTGGGCGGTCACTGCATCGGTGTGGACCCCTACTACCTGACCAACGCCGCCGAGGCGCTGGGCTACCACAGCCAGATCATTCTCAATGGCCGCAAGGTCAATGACAGCATGGGTGCTTTCGTGGCCGATGCTGCCATCAAGCAGATGATCGAGGCGGGCATGGCGCCCAAGAAGGCCGCCGTGGTCATTCTGGGCATCACCTTCAAGGAAAACTGCCCCGACACCCGCAACAGCAAGGTGGTAGATATCATCAACCGCCTGAAGGAGTACGACATCCACCCCGTGGTCACCGACCCCTGGGCGGACGCCGCCGTGGCCGAGCATGAGTACGGCGTGACCCTGACGGACTTTGATAAGATCCCCAAGGCTGACTGCGTCATCGTAGCCGTGGGTCATAATGAGTTCCGCTCCCTGTCCATGATGCAGCTGAAGAGCCTGTTCAAGAGCGAGCTGCCCGATGGGGAAAGGGTGCTCATCGACGTAAAGAGCCTGTACCGCATGGACGAGCTGAAGGCCTCCGGCATGCGGTTCTGGAGGCTGTAAAAAAGTATAACCCGGGCATGTTGTGAGACTGTCCGAAGTAAGGAAGGCTTATGAAAAAAATTTGCACGGTGGTGGGTGCACGCCCACAGTTTATTAAGCTGGCGGTGGTATCCCGCGTTTTGCGGAAGCAGCCGGGGTTTCAGGAGGTGCTGATCCATACCGGCCAGCACTATGACCATAACATGTCCGAGGTGTTCTTTGAGGAAATGGATATTCCCAAGCCGGACTATAACCTGGGTATCTCCGGCGGCAGCCACGGGCAGATGACGGGGCAGATGCTCATAGAGCTGGAAAAGGTTTTCCTTAAGGAGAGTCCGGATATGGTGCTGCTCTTCGGCGATACCAATTCCACCATGGCGGCGGCCCTGGCGGCAGTGAAGCTGCACATCCCCGTGTGCCATGTGGAGGCGGGCAATCGCTTTGGCACTCTGGACAGCCCTGAGGAGGTCAACCGCATGGTGACGGACCATGTGTCCGCTATCGACCTGCCCTGCACGGAGTCCAGTTTCCGCTTTCTGGAAAAGGAGGGCCTGGGCAGCATCTCCACCGTGGTGGGCGACCCCATGTTCGATGCTTTTCTGTATTATATGGGCCGTCTGGACGGCAGCGAACTGCGGGAGATCGTGGACTTTGACGGCCACCCCGTGACCCTGCCCGATTCGTTTTACTATATGACCTGCCACCGGCAGGAGAATACGGACACAGACGATAAGCTCCGGGGCATTTTTGACGCTATGGAGACCTTGGATGTTTCCACGGTGTACCCAGTACATCCCAGGAACCGTGACCGGGCGAACCGACTTGCTCGGGAGGGGGGATACGAAAAGCTGATCCTCACACAGCCGGTGGGCTACCAGACCTCCATTTCGCTGGTGAACCACGCCAAAAAGATTGTCACCGACTCCGGTGGTGTACAGCGGGAAGCATTTTTTGCAGGCAAGCCATGCGTAACTGTGCTGAACTTTGTGGTCTGGCCGGAGACCATGCACAATGGCTGCAATCAATTGGCAAAGCCTGAAAAGGCCGATATTCTCTCCAAGCTGTCCCAGCCCGTGACCTTTGACCCTGCCTATCGCCCCTTCGGCGACGGCCACAGCGCAGAAAAGATCGTGGAGATCATCAAGGAGTTTTTGAAATGATTAAGGTTTGCCATGTGACCAGTGTACACCCCCGAAATGACATACGCATTTTTAGAAAAGAGTGTGTATCTCTGGCTCGGGCGGGCTATGAGGTCACCTTGGTTCAGCAAGGAGAATCTGGTGAGCAGGACGGCGTGCATCTGCTGGGCTTCGGCGCAGTAGAAACCAGCCGACTAAAACGCATGACCCAAGGGGCTAAAAAAGCTTATATGCTTGCGAAAACGGTAGATGCGGATATCTATCATCTGCATGATCCGGAGCTTTTACCCTATGGGGTGAAACTGAAAAGAGCGGGTAAAAAGGTCATTTTTGACAGCCACGAGGATGTTCCGGCGGATATTCTGGAAAAGTATTGGCTCCCCAAACCGCTGCGTAAAATGATTTCCCGTATGTATGCTTTCTACGAGACAAAAAAATTCGCTAAATTGGATGGACTAATCGGTGTGACGCCCTCCCTGTGCGATCGGCTGAAAAAATCTAATAAAGACACGGCTATGATCACCAACTATCCCATCTGGGAGGATGGCCTGCCGGAGCCGACATTTACGGAAAACAAGGTTGTTTTTCCGGGCCTGCTTTCCGACCTGTGGAGCATTGGCACATTGCTGGAGGTGGCCGAGCGCCTGCCTGGACTGACGGTGGAGCTGCGCTCCAGCAATGTAGAGGGGGATCTGCTTGCCCGCCTGCAGGCGATGCCGGGGTGGAAGCAGGTCAATTTTCCGGGCCGCGCTACCCATGACGAGGTCATGCGTTTGATGACAGAGTGCCTGTGCGGCATGGCCTTATGCCTCCCTTGCCCCAATACCGGAGGAAATCTTGGAACTCTGGGAAATACGAAAATTTTTGAATATATGATGGCCGGCATCCCTGTTGTCTGCACGAATTTTGTGCTTTGGAAGGAAATTGTAGAGCGTTGGGAGTGTGGTATTTGCGTAGATCCAACGGATGTGGATGCAGTGACAAACGCTGTTCGATTCTTTATGGAACACCCCGATCGTGCTAGGGAGATGGGTGCAAACGGTCGCCGCGCCGTTCGGGAGAAATTCAACTGGGAGAAAGAGGCGGAGAATCTGCTCGCTTTGTATGCAGAGATCGCGCAGGAATGAGCCGGAGGGGGTCATATGTCCAATTCGCTGAAGCTGTCTGTCATCGTTCCCATTTATAACGAGGAGCGGTATATCGAAGCCTGCGTGGCCTCACTGCTGGCGCAGGATTTTCCGCAGGAGGAGATGGAGCTGCTGCTGGTGGACGGTGCCTCCACGGATCGGACGCCGGAGCTGCTGGAGAAGCTGGCGCAGGAGCATCCGTCGGTGATCCGCGTGCTGCAAAATCCCAAGCGCATCCAGTCCGCCGCCATGAATCTGGGGGCAAAGGCCGCCCGCGGCGCCTACCTCATTCGGGTGGACGCCCACGCGGATTATCCGCCCAACTATTTCTCACGCTGTGTATCGCTGATGGAGGAGACCGGCGCTCAGAATGTCGGCTGCGTCTGCCGCACCGTGGGGCGCACGGAGATGGGCGAGTGCATCGCCATGCTGCTGACCTCCCCCTTCGGCGTGGGCGGCTCCGCCTTCCGCACAGGGAAAAGCGGCTGGGTGGACACGGTGCCTTTCGGAACCTTCCGTAAGGACTATTATGAATCCATCGGCGGATTCGATGAGCGTCTGGCGCGCAGCGAAGACAACGAGATCAACTACCGCATCCGGAAAAACGGCGGAAAGATCTATATGACCGCCGACATGGCCACGACTTATTATTGCCGCGAAACGGTGTCGGCTCTGGGGCGGATGGCCTTTGCCAACGGCAAGTGGAACGTCATTGCGGCTAAACTCTGCCCCGGGTCTATGTCCCTGAAATACTTTGTCCCGCTGGCCTTCGTGCTGTCGCTGCTGGTCATGCCGCTGCTTTGCCTGGTGCATCCGGTGTTCTGCTGGCTGTTTGCCGCGGAGCTGGCGCTGTATCTGGGGCTGAGCCTGTATTTTGCCCTGCAAAAGACGCATGAGTTCAAAAAGCTGCTGCGGCTGTGGCTGCTGTTTCCGGCGTTCCACATTCCCTACGGCGTGGGTTCCCTCGCCGGACTGGGCAGTCTGCTGACAGGAGGGTGGAAAAAACCGTGAATATCAACGAGAAAAACTGGTTCGTGCGCAAGGCCATGGCCGCCGTGCAGCACTATGACCACGAAGCCTACTGGCGTATGCGGGCGGAGGTGGTAGACCCGCACTCGAAAAAGAGCAAGCTGACGAGATTATACTATCTTTACCGCATTAAGAAGGCGGACGCCTTTGCCAACGCGTCCATGGGCACGGACTTAGGCGCCGGCGCCCACTTTGATTCGCCGCCGATCCTCTTTCATCATCTGAACGGGATCATCATATCGCACTATGCCCGTTTCGGCAAAAACGTGACGATCTTCCAGCAGGTAACGGTCACGGAAGGGCCAAACCACACCTCGGCCACCATCGGCGACGATGTGGTCATCGGCGCGGGCGCCAAGATTCTCGGCGCAGTACATATCGGCAATGGCGCCAAGATCGGCGCGAACGCCGTGGTGGTGTCGGACGTACCGGCATACGCCACCGCCGTGGGTGTTCCGGCAAGGATCATATTGAAAGAAGACAGGAAAAAGGAGATCACACCATGAAATACGCTCTCATCGGCTGCGGCCGCATCGCCGTGAATCACATGAAGGCCGCCATCAACAACAAGCTGGAGATCGTCGCCGTGTGCGACGTGCTGCCGGAGAAAATGGAGGCGCTGCTGGCCAAATACGACCTGCAAAATGACACCTCCATCAAGCGCTACACCGACTATAAGCAGATGCTGGCGGAAAACGACATCACGCTGGCGTCTATCGCCACCGAGAGCGGCATCCACGCCGAGATCGCCCTCTACTGCATCGACCACGGCGTCAATGTCATCATCGAAAAGCCCATGGCCATGAACATGGACGACGCCGAGGAGATCGTCCGCCGCAGCGAGGAAAAGCATGTGAAGGTGGCCGCCTGCCACCAGAACCGCTTCAATGTGGCCATCCAGCAGATGCGCAAGGCGCTGGAGTCCGGCCGCTTCGGCAAGATTTCCCACGGCTCCATCCATGTCCGCTGGAACCGGGACCACAGCTACTACGATCAGGCTTCCTGGCGGGGCACCTGGGCGCAGGACGGCGGCTGCCTGATGAATCAGTGCATCCACGGCATCGACCTGCTGCGCTGGATGATGGGCGACGAGGTGGACGAGGTCTACGGCGTCACCAAGCAGCAGTTCCATGATTATCTGGAGTGCGAGGACATCGGCATGGCCGTGGTGAAGTTCAAGAACGGTGCTGTGGGCACCATCGAGGGCACCACCAATGTCTACCCCAAGAATCTGGAGGAGACTTTGTACCTCTTCGGCGAAACCGGCACCGTGAAGATCGGCGGCACCTCCACCAATAACATTGATGTGTGGAACTTTGCCGACGAGACCGAAGACGACCAGAAGAATAAGGGCCTTCAGGAGGCCACCAGCAATGTCTACGGCAACGGCCATACCAGCCTCTTTGCCGACATGATGGACGCCATCGAGCACGACCGCAAGCCCTATGTGGACGCCGTGGCCGGCCGCAATGCCCTGGAGATGATCCTTGCCATCTATCAGTCCGCCGCCACCGGCCAGCCCGTGAAGCTGCCACTTTCCCATGTGGCCAGCACGGACTTCACCGGAAGATTTGACAAATGAAAATTCTGATCGTTTGCCATGTGGGTATGTATCAGGATCTGTCCTCCTCGTTTGTCCATGCGCAGGCCGAAGCCTACGCGGCACAGGGGCATACGGTGCGGGCGGTCATTCTGAATCCTGCCGGCAAGGCAGACCGGTTCGGCCACAGGCTGTTTCCCACCGTGACTGTGGGGAACGCGGATGGGGTCGAAATGGTCAACATGCGCTTCATATCGCTGTCAAACCTTGGCGAAAAAGGAGGAAATGCGTTTTTCGCCAAGCAGTCTGCGTGGATGCATTTTTCCAAGATTTTCTCTGGATTTCAGCCCGATGTGATCCATGCGCACACGCTGGGCTCTGCCAGCGCCTTGGGCGTGTGGCTGAAAAAAAGGCTGCATTGCCCGCTGGTCGTCACCACCCACGGTTCGGACACGGCTGTCCGGATTGAGCAGGGGCGGGCGGCTGAGCTGAAGCCCCTTTGCGACGGGGCTGACTGCGTTGTCGCCGTCAGCTCCGCGCTGGCTGCAAAGCTGAAAACCTGCGGAACGAAAACCCCTGTCGAGGTCATATTGAATGGCTTCCGCATCCGTTCGCTTCCTGCTGTTTCGGAGGAACGGGCGCGGTGCGCCGTCGTGCAGGTGGGGCACTTGATAAAACAAAAGCACTTTGATGTTACACTTCGCGCTTTCGCGCGGCTTAAAAAGGAGTATCCCGCCGCACAATTTACGGTTGTCGGCCAAGGCTCGGAGCGCGAGGCTCTGGAGGCTCTGGCAGACGAGCTTGGCGTCAGCGAGTCCGTGCATTTTCTGGGTCAGCTACCCAATGAAGCGGTTCTGGCTGAAATGTCGAAGGCGCAGTTTTTCTGCATGCCCAGCGTGCGGGAAGGCTTCGGCATTGTGTATCTGGAGGCTATGGCCTCCGGCTGCGTCGCCATCGGCACCGAGGGCGAAGGCATTGCCGACCTCATAGAAAGCGGGAAAAACGGCTTTTTGGTGCCGCCGGAGGATTCGGAGGCTATTTGGCAGGTCATGCAGCGGTGCCTGCAGCATCCGGCAGAGGCCGAAGCCATTGCCGCGCGGGGCAGGAAGGATGCGTTGTCGTTGACTTGGGAAAAAAATGCGGCGACCTATGAGAGGTTATTTATGACACTACTTGAAAGCGAGAATACTGCACAATGAATTACTTCCCAGAGCGATGGAGGACGGATAAGCTGCACTGCATCCTTGTGGTCTGTTGGCTGCTGACGGTGCTCTCCTCCTTTGCCGGCTCATATTTGCTGCCCATCGAGGTTTCGGGCGTTGGCACATGGTTTGCTTTTCGCACGCTGCTGCCGCTGACGGCCGCGCTATATATCGCCTGTGCCATTCGGGATAAGACTTTTTTCTGGCGCGGCAGCACGACCCTTGAAAAGTGGTGCTATATATTTATTGCTTCGCTGCTTTTCTGCTGCGCGCTGTCTGTGCCCCGCGCGATGGAACTGCGGTTTACCGTCGACAGAATATTCAATCTGATTTTCGTTCTGATATTCTTTTTCTTGGCGCTTCAGATGTGCCGGAACAAGGATGTCCGGAGGCTGACCCTATGTACTTGCGGATTAATGCTGGTGGTCGTTATGCTGCTGGGGGTATACGAGGTGTTTTTCGGCGGGCTTGTCAGCCCCCGATACGATACCCTGCAGCAATTCTGCTTTTTCTCCCGAAAAGGACAGCCGCCTACGGTGTTTAATGCCAACACGAATGACTATAACACGGCTATCGTGATGCTGATCGCCGCAATTTTAGTAGACGCTTTTTCTGCAAAAAACCAGGAACCCTCTAAGGGGAAGCTGTGGTATCTGTTTTTCCTGTTTTCCGTGGGGTATTTTCTGGCTTTGGCCGGCGAAGCTCGGCTGTGCGAGGTCGGGTACTTTGTCCTTTTGGCGGCGCTGTTTTTGTATGCGCTGCTGCGGGGGAAAAAGTGCCGCTGGGTGCCGATCCTGATCCTGTGCTGCTTCCTTGTCGTGCAGTTTGCCAGCCGCAGCCATTATATTATTCCGCAGGCCAAAGCGTATGTGCAGAGTCTGTCGGATCCGGACAAGGCAGACATGGACTTTCTTGACATCTTTCGGGATCCGGCATCCACAAGCATAGGCAACGAGTTTGCGACAGTGGACGACAAAACCGGAGAGAAAACCCTCAATGAAAGTGGCAGCGCCGGCGTGCGCATGAAGCTGCTTCTCCACGCCGGACAGTGCTTTCTGGATTCCAAGGGCTTGGGCGTTGGCATAGGGAACACAGAGATTTTGGCCAAGGATAACGCCGTGATAAAGAGCTATCAGATTTGGAGCATCCATTGTTTTTTGGCGCGTCTTGTGGCTGACTGCGGCATTTTTGCCTTGCTCCCTCTGTGTGCCATTGTCTTTTTGCTTTTGAAAAAACAGCTACGGGGCATGGCCTTGGCCATCCGCCGGAAAGAAAGACCGCTTTTGGGTAGCTGCTTGCTGTTGCTGGCGGCGCTGATAAGCTATCCTATCGTTTCTACGGCGCCCTCGGATGCACAGGACATTATCGCCATGTGGATCTTTTTGGCTGTGCTGGTGCTTACTACCGAGGAGCTTCCGACGGCTCTGCAAGCAGATAAGAAAGAAGGATAATGCCGTCTCAACTGGCTTGCCGGTGAGATGACCGGAGCCGGCAGGAGGAAAGAAGCATGAAGACGTTTTTGAAAAAATTAGGCTCCTTCTCCGTGGGCCCCATCGTCAGTGCCTTTTTGGGCTTTATCACAGTGCCGCTGGTGACCTATTTTATCTCTACGGAGGAATATGGCCGCTGCAGTATGTTCACTCTGGCGCAAAGTGCGGCCGCCATGCTCATTTATTTGGGTCTTGACCAGGCTTTTGTTCGGGAGTACCATTCTTTCAGTGACCGGATCGACCGGCTCATGGCCAACGTCATCCGTATCCCGCTGTGTATGGTGCTGCTCATCGACATTGTGCTCCTGTGCATGCCCGGCCGCATCAGCGTGATCCTTTTTGATACGCCGGACGAGCATTTGGCGGTATATCTGCTGGCGCTGATGCTGCCGTGCATGGTATTTGAGAATTTCGGCCTGCTGAAGATCCGCATGGAGGAGCGGGGGCTGCAGTATTCCTGCTTTGTGATCCTGCTCAAGGCGCTGACGCTGGTGTTCACGGTGCTGTTGTTTTTAAGCTATGAAAAGAGCTTCCACAGCGCCATATACGCCATAGCTGCGGCAGAGATCGTAACGGGGCTTGCCTTGCTTCTGGTCACCATGCGTCATGTTCCGCTGCTCACGGAGCCGGTGGATCGGGCGCTTGTGGGGCGGATGCTTCGGTTCGGCCTGCCGCTGCTGCCGGCCTCCATGCTGGGGTGGGCGCTGACGTCCATGGACAAAGTGATGCTGCGCGCCATGTGCAGCTATTCGGAGCTGGGACTGTATTCTGCCGCCTATAAGATTGTCAATGTGCTGGGGGTCGTACAATCCTGCTTTACCCTGTACTGGGTGCCCCTTGCTTTCCGCTGGTATGGGGAAAAGAAGGACAATAGATATTTTTCGGCAGCCAATGAAATAGTGGCCTGCATTATGTGCGCCATGTGTTTCGGAGTATTGCTGTGCAAGGATCTGGTGGCGCTCATTTTGGGAGCCAACTTTGCCCGCGCGGTGTATATATTTCCCTTCATCATGTTATATCCCATTATGTATACCATGTCGGAAACCACAGCCGTGGGCATCAGCTTTGCCAGAAAGACGGGGTATAATATCCTCATTTCCGCTCTTTCCGGTGGAGCAAATATTATACTGAATTACCTGCTGATACCTGTTTGGGGTGGAGTAGGTGCCGCCGTAGCTACCGGTATTTCTTATCTGGTTTTCTTCTGGGGACGGACACTAATCTCCAGAAAAATCTGGTACCGTTTTCACATTCAGAAGTATCTTTTGTATACTGTAATGATCCTGATCAACTGCGGATTGCACACATCTGTTTTAGGCTGGATTCCCTATGCAGTGTCGGCAGTCAGTTTGCTCTTGACAGTCCTGATAAACTGGAATACGGCGAAGAATGCTTATGTGTTGTTTAAGGCAAGTGAATAAAAAGACTACATTTGGGAGGATTGGAACATGGAAAAAACCAACAGATACAACAGCCGGATGAAGCGTACCGGCCTCGACTACTTCGGCATCGTCATGATGTTCGTGCTGGTAGCGTGCAGCCTGGCCATTTTTGCCAGACTCATGGCCACCAAGATGCTCACCACCACCAATCTGATCATCGCCATGGTGGTGCTGCTGGTGCTCAACGGCCTACACATTTTTGTGCAGCTTCCTCTGCGGCGCAACAAGATCGGCAAGTTGATCTGCGGCATTCTGGCAGTGCTTTTGTCAGCGGGCATGATCTACGGCACTGTGGCGGCGGACGCCGTGCAGTCGGCGCTGAATAAGATCTCCGGCGTCGTGGTGGAGAAGCAGGTGACGGCCGTTATCGTCATGAAAGAGGACGAGGCGGAGGAGCTGGGCGACACCTCGGGCTACACCTTCGGCACCCTGGCCAACCGCGATCTGGAGAACACCCAGAAGATCGTTGCCGCCATAAAGGAAGGCTTGGGGGACATCAAGACCAAGGAGTACGAGACCCCCGAGGCCATGGTGGACGCCCTCTATGACGACGAGGTGCAGGCCATCATCCTCAACGAGGGCTATATCACCCTGCTGGCGGAGCAGGAGAATTATAAGGATTTCTCCGACCGCACAAAGATCCTCTATGAGCATGTCATTGAGCAGGAGATCACGCCCATCAAGCCCTCCGGCGCCATCACCAAGACTCCCTTCGTGATATACTGCAGCGGCAGCGACGAGCGCCAGTCCGACATCAATGCCAAGACCCGCAGCGACGTGAACATTCTGGCGGTGGTGAACCCCAAGACCCGTCAGATTCTGCTCATCAACACCCCCCGAGATTACTATCTGCCTCTGGCTCGCAACGGCGAGATGGATAAGCTGACCCATGCCGGACTCTACGGCGTGCAGGAAACCATGGCGGTGCTGGACAACCTGTATGGCACGGAGACCGCCTACTACGGCCGCATCAACTTCTGGGGTCTGATCGACATCGTAGACGCTCTGGGCGGCATCGACGTGTACTCGGACTATGCCTTCACCACAACGGCACGCGATGTGAAGGGCTACTACATGGATAAGGTCAGCTTCAATCAGGGCTGGAACCACATGAACGGCATCGAGGCGCTGACCTTCAGCCGTGAGCGCTACGCCTTCTCCGACGGCGACAACCAGCGCGGCAAAAACCAGATGAAGGTCATTCAGGCCATCATCGAGAAGGCCGCCTCCCCCAGTGTGCTGGCCAATTATCAGGATCTGCTGAAGGCGGTGTCGGACAACTTCATCACCAACATGACCTATGACGAGATCTCCTCCCTGGTGAAGATGATGCAGAAGGACGGCTTCTCCTGGAACATCCAGACCATGTCGGCCAAACAGGGCAGTGGCAGCTCCCTCCAGACCTGCTACTCCATGCCCAGCCAGAAGCTCTATGTCATGCCGCCGGATTATAACTACATCAACACCATCCGTCAGGTCATCACCCAGGTGATGAACGGCGAGGAAATTTCCATCCCGTCCACCTGAGAATCCAATAAATCACAGGATCGCTGCCTGCAATCGGGCGGCGATCCTGCAATGCAGAGAGAGTGAGAGAAAATGTCACAGACAGATTTTACCGGCAAACAAAAGCTCACAGGGCACCTGTTCGCCCTGTTCACCACTCTGGTGTGGGGCAGTTGCTTCGTGCTGACGAAAGTGATGCTCAAGGCATTCACCCCCATCCAGATCATCCCCCTGCGCATGGGTCTTGCCTACCTGTCCCTGTGGGCGCTGCGCCCCAAGACGCTGAAGCTCCCGTGGAAGGACGAGCTGATGTTCATCCTCATCGGCATCACCGGCGGCAGCTTCTATTTCTACCTGCAAAACACCGCCGCGGCGCACACCTCCGCCGCCAATGTCAGCATTCTGGTGTCCATGTCCCCCATTCTCACGGTGCTTTTGGCGCAGCTCTTCTCCCGTAAGGGGGAGAAGCTGGGTCTGTGGGTGTACCTGGGCGCGGTGATAGCCATTGCGGGCGTGGTGCTGGTGGTGCTCAACGGAACGCTGACCTTCCATCTCAGCCCCCTGGGCGACCTGCTGGCGCTGGCCGCCGCGCTGGCTTGGGCGGTGTATTCCATTCTTATTAAAAAATATACCGAGCGGTACGACAACTTCCTCGTCACCCGCCGTGTGTTCCTGTGGGCGTTTCTCACCGCCGTGCCCCTGATGCTGCTCACCGACGGCATGCCCAGCCTTACCCCCCTGTTCACCCAGCCCAATATTCTCCTGAGCTGGCTGTTTCTGGGCGTGTTCGGCAACGCCGTGTGCTTCGCCATCTGGAACATCGCCTTCAAGCGTCTGGGCGTGGTCATCACCAACAACTACCTCTATGCAACGCCCTTCGTCACCGTGGTGGTGGGCTGGCTGATGCTGGATGAAAAGATCTCCGTCATGAGCATCATCGGCGCCGTGCTCATCACCCTGGGCGTGGTGTTTGCCAATAAGCAGACGGAAAAAGTGCCGGAATAAACCCGCAGGCAGGGGGAGCGGCCGTTCCTCCTGCTTCTTTTGTATAGAAATTTCCCGCCTGCGGAACAATTTTCAGTAGCTGCGTCCGCCATGTGGACATTTATCCCGACCTATGCTACAATACTTTTACATCCCCCAAAACCACGAGAGGAGCAACTCTATGAATACAAACTGGAATGACCCCGATTTTCAGGGCTTTGCCCGCAAGAATCCCTTTGCCGGCAAGCCCAAGAAGGAGAAAAAACCCCGCAAGGCCATCGGCACTCCCTTGGGCCGCACGCTGCTGAACCTGGCGGTGACGCTGCTGGTGGCCGCGATATACTACTATGTGGAGCTGCCGGCGCTGAACCTGCACGCCGGCTCGCTGTACGTCTTCGTGATCCTGCTGTGCGCCGTGTACTGCATTATGGCCATTCTTACTTCCGGCTTTCAGGGAGAGGGAGCCAAGGGCTACTTTGGCTTCGTGAAGAAGCAGTGCAAGATCCCGTTCTTCCTGGCTCTGGCCATGATCCTCACGGCCATTATCGGCAGCATCATCGGCTGGAAGCTCATTCGGGCCGCCGATTATCGGGATTTGCTGACGGTGGAGACCGGCGACTTTGCCAGCGAGGTGGAGGAGATCTCCTTCGACCAGATCCCCATGCTGGATCGTGACTCCGCCTCCAAGCTGGGCAACCGCAAGCTGGGCGAGCTGGCGGACATGGTTTCCCAGTTCGAGGTGGACGACGACTATACGCAGATCAACTATAAGGACCGCCCCGTCCGGGTCACCGCCCTGCGCTACGGCGACTGGATCAAGTGGCTCAATAACCGCGCGGACGGTCTGCCTGCCTACCTCATCATCGACATGGTCACCCAGAACGTGGAGGTGGTGCGTCTGGAGCAGGGCATCCGCTACACCACGGCGGAGCATTTCAGCCACAATCTCCAGCGCCACCTGCGTTTCCATTACCCCACCTATATCTTTGACGCCCCCGCCTTTGAGATCGACGAGGACGGCAATCCCTACTGGGTCTGCCCCCGCCTCACCAACACCATCGGCCTCTTCGGCGGCACGGACGTGCTGGGCGCGGTGCTGGTGAATGCCGTCACCGGCGAAACGGAATACTACAAGGTGGGCGAGATCCCCACCTGGGTGGACCATGTGTATAATGCCGACCTCATCATCAGCCAGTACGACGATCACGGCACCTATATAAACGGTTTCATCAACTCCATCTTCGGCCAGCGGGATGTCACCGTCACCACGGCGGGCTATAACTACATCGCCCTCAACGACGATGTGTATATGTACACCGGCATCACCTCCGTGGTGTCCGATGAGTCCAACATCGGCTTCATCCTCTCCAACCAGCGCACCAAGGAGACCCGTTTCTACTCCGTGGCCGGCGCCGAGGAGTATTCCGCCATGGATTCTGCCCGCGGTCAGGTGCAGCAGATGAACTACACCGCCACCTTCCCCCTCCTGCTGAACATCGCCGACCAGCCCAGCTACTTCATGGCGCTGAAGGACGCGGCGGGACTTGTGAAGATGTACGCCATGGTCAATGTCAGCCAGTACCAGATCGTGGCCACCGGCTCCTCCGTGGCGGACTGCGAGAGCAGCTACCGGCTCATGCTGGCGCGCAACGGGCTTATCAGCGATTCTGACACGGATGTGAAGCCCACCGGTCAGGGGCAGGTCACCGGCACCATTGCCGAGATCCGCTCCGCCGTGGTGGAGGGCAACACCTGGTACTACCTGCGCCTGCAGGACGGCTCTGTGTACTATGCCATCTCCGCCGCCGACGATAAAAACGCCGTCATCCTCTCCGTGGGCGACCAAGTCACCGTCACCTTCGCCGAGGGCGAGGAGAGGATCCTCTCTGCCTACTCCGTCACGGCGGCCAAAACCGAGTAAAGGAAAACGCCATGCTGGACTTCATTCAAAATGCGGATTGGAGCATCCTCCACTGGATCCGGGAAAACCTGCGCTGCGGCGCGCTGGACTTCCTCCTGCCCAAGCTCACCCTGCTGGGGGAGGGCGGCGCCGTTTGGATCGCCGTGGGTCTTGCCCTCCTGCTTTCCAAAAAATACAGGCGCTACGGCATCTGCCTGCTGGGCGCGCTGGTGGCCGGCCTGCTCATTTGTAACATCGGGCTGAAAAACATCGTGGCGCGGCCCCGCCCTTGCTGGTTGGAGAGTATCGACCTGCTGGTAAAAAATCCCAAGGACTACTCCTTCCCCTCGGGTCACACCTGGTCTGCGGTGACGGGGGTGTGGGTGGCCACCGCTGCCAACCGCAAGTTCGGCTGGGTCGCCATTCCTCTGGCGGCGGCGCTGGCCTTCTCCCGCCTGTACCTCTATGTCCACTTCCCGTCGGACATTCTGATGGGCGCGCTCATCGGAGCGGCGCTGGGCATTCTGGCCGTCGTGCTGCAAAAGCGCCTGCCCGCCAAGCCCTGCAAATGCTGAATACCGCAAAAAAGCGGGAGCATCTTCCGGTGAAGATGCTCCTGTTTTTTTCGCCGGCAGACGCTTTTATTGCCCCTCCGGCGCTGCCGGAAATTGCCGTCCGGCGTGGTCAATGGTGTAGTTTTCCGTGTAGATCAGCTGCCCGATAGGCACCACGGTGTAGCCGTTTTGCTGCATGAACTCCAAAATGGACGGCAGAGCCTCCGGCGTGTGCAGCGCCGCGTTGTGAAACAGCACGATGCTCCCCGGCTGCAGGTGCTCCGTCACCCGCTTGAAAATCGTCTTGGCGTCGTAGTCCTTCCAGTCCAGACTGTCCCCGCCGGCAACCGATTAAAGCCCGCCTCCCGCAAGGGCATTTTCCCCATCCCTCCTGCATATCATGCCATGAGGTGAGCGCAGTTATGGAAATAAAAAACGTCCATCCCCCGTACCCCGCGCCGCAGGAGCGGCAGGTCAGGCTGGAGGAGGTCTGCCGTCTGTGTCTGGCGGCCTTGGCAGCGCTGCGGGAGAGCGGCAAAGAAAACGGTAAAGAAAACGGTAAAGAAAACGGTAGGGAGCGCCGCTCATGAGCCGTCGGGACGCCGTATATGCCCGTCAGTCCGTGGAAAAAAAGGACAGCCTCTCCCTCTCCGGCCAGCTCGACCTCTGCCGGCGCGCGGCGGGGGAGAGGGAGCTGGCGGTTTATCAGGACGCGGGCTACTCCGGAAAAAACACGGATCGTCCTGCCTTCCAGAAGCTGATGCGCGATGTGCAGGCGGGGCAGATCGCCGCGATCTATGTCTACCGGCTGGATCGTTTTTCCCGCAGCGTGGCGGATTTCGGCCGGCTGTGGCAGGTGCTGCAGGCGCATCAGGTGGAGTTCGTGTCCGTCAGCGAGAGTTTTGACACCTCCACCCCCATGGGGCGCGCCATGCTGCACATCATCATGGTGTTTGCTCAGCTGGAGCGGGAAACCATCGCCCAGCGCGTGCGGGATAATTACTACCGCCGAGCGGCGCTGGGTGCGTGGCCGGGCGGCCCTGCGCCCTTCGGCTTTTCCAACGGGCGAGCCGTCGGGCGGGACGGACGACTTGCCCCCGCCTTGGTGCCCGATGAAAACGCGGCGCTGGTGCGGCGCATTTTTGCGGAGTATGCCGCGGAGGGCATGTCCCTCTCCGGTCTTGCCAAAAAGCTGACGGGGGAGGGCATCCCCGCCCCCAGACGCGCCGTGTGGGACAGTGTGACCCTCTCCCGTCTGCTCCATAACCCCGCCTATGTGATGGCAGACGAGCAGGTGCGGCTGCACTATCTCGCCCAGGGCGTAAAGATCTCCGACCCGCCGGAGTATTTTGACGGCCGCTGTGGCCTGTTGCTGGTGGGCAAGCGGGAAGCCGCCGGCAGAAGCCGAACGGATGGGAAAGCACAGACTCTTTCGGTGCTCGGCAGTCTCGGGCTGGTGGAGGCGCCGCTGTTTCTCCGCTGTCAGGAAAAGCTGCAAAAAAATCGGCAGCTGGGGCGCAGCGGGCAGGGGCGGTACACATGGCTGTCAGGTCTTTTGAAATGCGCCTGCTGCGGCTACGGCATCTCCGTAACGC
>OBLI01001778.1_pt1 | contig 20013 bp, 18 predicted proteins | sample 1519701 | NCBI WGS metagenome assembly OBLI01 (sample SAMEA3663005, study PRJEB22513) | pig gut metagenome | biome: pig gut; feature: pig-associated habitat; material: faeces | place: France | collected 2012
TCATGTTTGGAGATAATATTCAATCCGTTATTATTATGTATATTTTAGTATTGAGATTTTCTCAATATTGATGATATAATTTCTTATAGCTCTATTTCATATGGGCTAACCATTTATGCTTTGCAGTCATTAACTCATCATTCCTTTTAGACATAGTAACTTGAACAGTTACTGTTTTACACGGAACGATGAATGTTTGTATAACAGGCAATGCGAGCTGCATAGCGGCTGGTTCTCTGTTTTACGCTGCCTCATTTCTTATCAGAAACTAGTCAGAGTTCAACTGATTAAAACCACACGAAAAAGCACCATGCCTGTACTATATTACAAGCAAGGTGCTGTGTATTATTCAATTACTAAAACCTGCTAAGAAAATACGACCTATATTAGTGATTTACCGCACATATTTATAAACCATTTGTCACTGCTTAGCTATAGGCTATTTGAGAACATGTGGTTAAGATTAATATAGAGTGATTCTTACAGACATATGCCATTTCTCGATTTATGCCTACATCTTCTTTATTAACTGCAACGCATTTATTATATCATCTAGATTTACAATTGTTTCTTTGTTTGCTTGACTTTGTAAAAAAGAGCTATCAAGATCTTCAAAAAAAGCTGTCATTCGTACTTCAAAACAATCTTGCAAAGCAAAAAGATTCTCTAACGTAATATTACTGCGTCCACATTCAATATTACTCAAATGAGCTTGGCTAATACCAATCATTTTTGCCACTTCACTTTGGCTCATACAGCGTTGCATACGCATAGCTTTGATACGTTCTCCCACACGTTTTGCTCTTTCAGACACGATAACTTCTCCCCATTATCTAAAATAAAAAAATAAATCCTTCCTATTTAGATATTTCAACATCCTTTTGAATATAAAATATTTTGGCCATAATAATATTATAGCATTGTTGTACCCCCCCGCAAGACATATCTACTTAGATTTGAGGCCCAAGACAGTGCCATAGGAAATTATTTTTGTGCGCTATGGAATTTTCATCTGTAAAATGGTATAATTAAACTGATTTAGTGTGTTTTTATCCATATTTACTAGAAAGCTAGCAGTGGTGATAGTCATGGGAAGTATTGCATATGGTTCTCTAATTATCGACAGTGAATTCAATATTGTTGGTTTCAACAAGGATATGGAAGATCTATGTTCTGGAATAAGTACAGGCAAAAAGTGCTTTGAGGTACTAGCCAAGAATAATAAACCATGCCCTGTGTGCCCCATTACTGCAAAAGATGTTCATTATTGTGCTAAGAGTGATAGGTGTGCTTACACAGATTTCAATGAGGTATCTTTAACTTCAGAAAATAAGCTATATATGCTTACTTTTAAATCTGTAGCACATGAAGTTAAAGTACCATCTGACATTGAGAAGGTATCCAAGTCTCTTTATATTCAGGGGATTGTTCATTCCCTTACTGGAGATATTAAAGATATCTATGAGATTGATGTAACTACACGTAAGATTAAGATACTAAGCTTTACTCACAATGCTAAGGCCATATCTAATCCCATAGAAAATGAGCTTGATATTGATGAGATTACTGATATTTATATTGAAAACAATGTGCATCCAGATGACAGGGACGAATTTAAGGCTGTGGCTACCTTTTCTGCAATGTGTGAAGCACTTAAGGAAAAATCAAGTTTTACCTATCATTTTAGGATTCTACGTGATAATAAAATAAGCTATTGCTACATGAAATGTGCAAGAAATGGTGCTGCTAATAATTTTGATAAGGTTATCATGGCCTTTGCATTAGAGGATTATTCCATAAACCTAAAGCAGATGGTTAAAAGTCATAGCCACATAAGTCAGAACCAGCGTGTATCCCGTATCTACGAGGAAAGATTTGCTGATGCACTAAAAAACAAAGAATTTGTTGTGTGGTATCAGCCTAAATATGATGCTTACAGTGAAAAGGTTGTCGGTGCTGAAGCTCTTATACGTTGGCAGACACCTAATGGCATGATTCCTCCAGGTGAATTTCTTGATGTTTTTGAGGAGGATGGCCTCATCAGGACTCTAGACGAATATGTTTTTCGTGAGGTCTGCGCTCTTCACAAAAAGAGGATGGAGAAAAACCTGCCACCTATACCAATTTCAGTGAACATTTCGCGCAAGACATTGTTTGCTCCTGGTATAGTCGATATATATAAGAGCATAGCTGAGTCATATGGTGTTGAAACTAAATATATACCTATAGAGATAACAGAAAGCCTTGCACTTGTCAATAAAAAGATAAAACCAATAGCAGATAGTTTTATTAGTGCCGGATTTGAGCTTCAAATGGATGATTTTGGTTCTGGTGAATCTGCTTTAAATGGACTTAATATGATGCATTTCACTGTTGTAAAGCTAGATAAAAGCCTCATAGATTTTATTGGCCAGAAAAATGGTGATCTCATTTTGAACTATGCCATGGCGCTTGGTAAAGAGCTTGGCGTCCAGTTAGTTGCTGAAGGTGTTGAAAATATTAATCAGCTTGCCTTCTTGCGTAAAAATAACTGCGATGCAATTCAAGGGTATTATTTCTCCAAGCCTCTTCCTTTAGATGAGTTTGAGGCAAAAATAGATAGTAATCTCTGAAAATGATTGGACCCGCATTAGATGCGGGTCTTTTTTTAATAAAAAGTATAGCTGTGAATTATAAATATTTTTATTATATTTCAATATGCCTCATATACACGTTACAAGGCGTTCTGACAGGTTTTAACTGATTTAGGTATAATCATAAGCATTAAAAATTTAGAACGCTCTAAGGGTCAAATAATAAAGCAGTTTTTTGGAATTAGGCATTATTTTTCGAGGCATAACTTAGCTAGTTCGTTAATAGTGTAGTTTTGTAGATTGGTAAAAAAGAAACCTCTTTTTCTATGAGTTGGAAGTGCCTTGGCCACTGCGAGGTTGAATTCAGCACCTCTTTCAAAATCTGTTGTGATTATATCTGCTCTATTTTTGATATTATCAAATACGGCTTGGCCGGCTTCGGTATTTACTATTACAAGTGTAACTCCCTTATCATCATCAAACTCCGGGAACTGTTTATCAATCCCCCAGTAATCAGCAATGGTGATATCCGCAAGGCTTCTTTTGTTATTGAAGGCACAATCGCTGCAGGAAGGACGGATAATTAAGTTGTTTAGAAAAAGCCGCATGAAAGGCTCCTGTCTTTTAGGCGCTCCTATTCTATAATGCTCGGTGAAAAATAATGTCTCACCTTGCTTCCAGCCATTCGATTTATCGCGGAATTTGACGCAAGTAATTGGCTCACCTGCTGTTTTTTCAATTTCTGCTAAATGCTTTCTATATACCTTTGGACTTGGTACACCGTGGCATACAACGTCAATTGTGATTAGGTTACTAAATGGTTTTATGAGAAATCTCTTTAGTCCTGCTATCTGGCAGGGAGTGCCGCTAAAGAGGACCTTTTTACCGGAGCGCAGCAGAGAACGTATTTTAGCATAGATATCTCCTATTATGCTCTGTACATATTTTGAGCCTCTTAATTTTTGTAGGTCATCTAAAGAATCTACTATACAGTGTTTTACTGCATGATTTTCGTCTAACGCAGCTCCTACAACTACTCCGTCTTCTTTTAATACATTTTCAGCAAAGAGAGTAAACATCCCACCACTTGAGCTGGTAAAGCGTACAGAGTCATCTTTATTCTTTGCTCCATATACAGCTATGATTTCATGAGGTAAGGGTTTATTGAGCATTGGGCATACTTCTTCACAAAGCCCGCAGTCTACACACATTTCAGTATTTACTTTGGGATAAAGAAATCCTTCACTGTCGGCGTTCATTGTAATGCAGCCCCTAGGGCAGATATTAGTGCAGGCGCTGCAGCCTGTGCAGTCTGCTTTATCATATAGTTCAATCATAAATATCCCCTCTTTTATAATATTCTATAGGTTCCTTCCCAGTTTTCAGGGATACCAGGAAAATCAGCAATAATAAGCATACTGTTGATTCCGCTGGCCATAAGCCTATTGTGATCTTTATCATACATATGAATGCTCATTGTGAGCATGTTGCCGTCTCTGTGAGTAATATAAGCTTCGGCTTCTACAAGTGAGCCAACTTGAGCACCTTTAATAAAATCGACGGTTATGGAGACGGTTACAACTCGTTTTCCGATTGAAGCTGCCGCAATGCCCGTGGCATTATCCATCTAAAATCGTGGCGTGGGTAACTCCACCTCTATAGGTGGGGGCGGAGCGCCACTTCTCTCCTCTCTACCAAATACGAATTATTATGCCTCAAAAATGTTATCTTTGAAGGGGATATTTCAAGCTTTGCACCATTAAGACATTTAAGCACAAAGCTCCCCTTTTGTCGCATACCTCGAATAAACCACTGTTGTTTTTTAGCTAACACAGTATCGTTCAAACAAAAACCTTTTATAATATGCCCCGCTTGAGCTAACTTACGAATACCACCTTTGGCTGGTACTTCGTGATGCAGCTTACGATTATGTCTACGCACTTGTTTACGCAAATACTCATACTCAAGCCGTTTCGCCTTAATATTTCCAGCAATGCAGTATGCATCAGCGGTATGTGTCTTGATAATATTGTTTTTGATGCGAGTATTTTTGGTAATGTAGCCATAGGTTAACCTGACATCTTGGTACAGGGCTTTGAGCCTATTATAAAACGCCCATCGCATAATTCCCATGAAGGTAGCATCGCGGAAGCTCATGCCTCGATGTATCGACTTAGGCATTTGAATTTTGCCTTGGTGATAACTTTGATGACAATATTCGCAAAGCGTTATCAAGTTATTCGGCGCATCTCCACCAGTCATACGGCTCTCGATATGATGTACATTTAATATCGGATCGCCTGATCTGCCCTTACAACATTGACACTGATGACCGTCAAGGAATAATACATACTCCCTAACATTAGCCCAGCCAAGCTGCTCTCCCTGTTGATATTCTACCCCAGAAATATTAGGATTCTTGATTTTTTGTATATCAAATTGAGCTGCCTCAACTACTATTTTGGTAACAGGTAGTATCTTATGAATATTTGATACCAATTGTAAATGAACATGTATCTTATTCTCTATGCTTGGGGCAAGCCATCCTTTATGCTTGCGATGGACACGATTAAGAAATCGTGCTTTGCGATACCTCGTTTTACGATTTCGGCGGCTTCGCCTTAATTCTAACCGTTTGGCGAGAAGTCTAACGATAGAAGCCTTGCCATCGCCAGAACGCATAATTGTTTCTGAAGCATACAATTCTTGTTTATCAGTAGTTGCTGAGGCTCCGATATGCACAGAGCCTGTATCTATACCTATGGTTACTGGCTGTTTATAGCCAGCTGAGCCATATTTTAACTGAATTGTAAATGGCTCATGCTTTACAACCACCGCATTGCCTTCATTCAGGAGTTTCCTGGCTTTCCGGGGCTTGCAAGGCATAAGTGGTTGCCCGTTTTTGTTTATAACGTACACGAACATAACGTGTACCTCCTTTCTGAAGCCAAAGCTTCAAATTAGAGTAAATCTACCCTTCGCCAATGTTATAATCGCTTGCCCGCAATAGTGGGCCGTCCTCAGGTTGACCGTTCCTACCTCTCAGAACTTTTACAGAGCCTGCTCAGAGCCGTAAGCTAGGGTAAACACACACGGGTGAGATAACGAAAACAACGTAGTGCCCGAAGCACTTAGGCTAGTCAATCAGTGCTTGCTTTCACAAGCACCCACCTCAAGAGCAAAGCTCTAGGTGGGGGTTATTGACAATAGCCATGAGCAATCCGCCATGAATACTTGCGTTTAGATTGGTATGTTTGGCCGGGTCTAGTCTTAGGCCAACAGCGGCTCTTCCACAGCTTATACTATGGGTTTTTATGCCACAAAGCTGTACAAAAGCATTACCTTGATATAGGTGGTCAATATAATTATATATTTCTTTAGGTGACAAAGTTAATCCCTTCTCTATTTTAACTATGTGATGCTCATCCTCTTTAGATGCAATTCGACGTTTTCAATAAGCTCATTACTAAAGCCATCAATGTCAGCCATTGTAATAGCACCAAGATTGATGAGATTTACAATATTAAAAAACATATCTTTTTTTGTCATTACGATAACTACTCCCGGGGTTTTCACATCATTTGAAATCCGCTCTTTTAATTCCCAGAACTTTGTTGAAGGTTCCTTTGGACTCTCTAACAATGCAATATACTCTTTGAGCAGCTTTTCTATGTAGGCTTCCTGCCAGTTAGGACCCTTTTTTTCAACAGCTTCTAATAACTTTTTGAATAGTCCATATACTATTGTCCTTTCTATACTTTTTAAAAAGCATAAGTCTAATAAAGCTTAATTATAGTTACTCATAGAAGTCACTCCTTAAAAATGCTAGGAAATAATATTTAATATTATAAAATGCTATTTTATAGCATTTAGAAAGCAGAATTGACAAGGTAAAAGATATGCCTCAATTTAGGTGCTTAGGCACATCAGAGGCAGAAGCGCTAATTTTAGCCTTTTCATCGGCCAGTATCTTTTGGCCCATCTGTCTTATTTTATCGGTAATCCACATATAAGCTGTGGTATCAGGAGTATAATCAGCTTCACCGTACATATCTACTCTGCCGCTTGCACGCATTTGATCAACCTGCTGCATAGCTCTGTAATCACCTTTTGGATAAATAGCAAAGGTAAGGCCACCGTTTTGCTTTACAACAGAAAAGGCCGGTATATCGCTTGGACCGTCAGCTATATAAATCATGTGCTCGAACTGGACGCGGCGCATAGACTTTTCAATCTGTGAATTGACATCTATATCAGGTACTTTGCCTATACCTTTATTGATTTCAAACAAAGCACGGGTTTTTGTTGTGTTATCTATAGTATAGACCATCTCGTTTATAACAGTGCCGCCATGGCCATCAGGGCCGTCTAGAAGTTCACATCCCCAGATGCCATCAATCCATGGCATGAGTGAAGTGCCACGGATGGTTTCAGCAAAGCCTGTGCTCACAATATAGTTTTCCACCTGGATACCATACTCTGAGTATTCAGGATCATCTTTAAAGGTCTCCTTGATGGTTTTAAGCAGTTCCTCTACACCAGGATAGAACTTCTGCTCTTTGCCTGTTTCTTTAAGCATTGCATTATTTAGGCCCGGTAGAGTACCATCATGCGCACACTTAATAAAGTAATTGACATAGTAGGTGTCTTTATTAACTCTATAGGCCTTTTTAGAGCACTCCTCTTTGGCTTTTTCCATATCAGACCAGAATTTGGAAGCATCTATACCATATCTTTTGAATATTGGGTCCTGCATATAACCATCTACAAGGGTTCTGTCAAAGTCCCATATAACAGCTATAATATTAGGCATATCTTACACCGTCCTTATAATGAAGCTTTTCAGATTGCAATTATAATAATGTAGAGTTCTACATCAGCTCTCTATAACCTTTATTTTTCTCAAAAAACAATAGGAATTCTTGTATTTAGAGTCAGAGTAGGGAAGAGAAGGTTGATTGATTCAAAGAAATAGTGAATAAGCATTATGAACTTTGATTTTAGAGAAAGTAGGTTAGTAAGTAGCGTCTCATTATTTGCATTATACGTTACGATATATAGTAACATATAATGAATAAATTAAACACTAAACTCGAACTATCTACATAAATCCAACAAATTACAAACCCTAATCCATCCAAAAACACTTATTTCCTACTATTATAGTATGTAATTACTTAATAAAAAAACCTTCAGAGCTTTCTAGCTGAAGGTCCTATTTATGTGTAAGCCCGGTAGCGCGCCAGTGAAAACTTCCATATTTTTCTGTTATAAGGTTTTCTAAACTACTGAAGCTTGGACACACTCTGTTTTTCCTTTCAAGGCAGCTTGCGCTAAAGCAATGACAGTTTCTAAATGCAAGATTATAATCAAGATGCCGGCCTAGGTTGCTAATTGCATACTCTGCAGTTCTTTTGTCTCCAATAGGTTTTCCATCACAATCCACTGGACAAAAAATAGTAAATGATGGATTTCTTCCATGAAGTCTATCACAAAACATTTCAGCAGAAACCATCTCAACTAAACCGCTTCCATTTAAATGAATTATTTTGTTATCGCCAACATATATCCCTGTGTGCTCCGCTACCAAAGCAAGATTGCAGTATACTATACTTCCTACCTTAGGCGTCACGTCATGAATGAAAAAAGCGTCAATTGTTTTGATTGTCCAATCTACGAGTTTATAATCTAAATACGCATAAGGCATGAGCTTTTTGGATACCATTCTCTTTATCATGCTAAAAATCAAATCCCCTTAATCTCCCCTACCCTATCTGAAGTAGTGTCTATTCTCTTCAAAAAATTTTTGATAGAGCTTTATTCCTTCCAACTCATACCAGTTTCTTATTATAGCAGGCCTTGAGTCAAGGTCATATACTACTGCTTCCTTCATTGCTGCAAGAAATGGTGAATGTGTGGCCATTACTATCTGGCATCTATAAAACCTTACAGCTTCCTCTAAAAACTGCGCCAATTCTAGCTGGCGATTTGGGGCAAGGCTGTTTTCTGGTTCATCCAGCAAAAACAAAGCATCTTCTATTATTCTCTCAGTAAAGAATCTAATAGCATTTTCACCATTAGATTTCTCAAGTATATTTAGGCCAATATTGCTTTTTACGTACATAGAGAGGGTTTTATTTCTTACCTCCACTATTTTGCTTAGCTTCTCAAAGTCTTCGCTCTCTCTATAGCGGAACTGCCCCTTATCTTTTGCTTTATAATCAAGGTATTCTTTAACAAGTTCTGCTCTTCTGTCAGCTATACCATTATTAAGCATTCGCTCCTTGAGCATAAAATCAAAAACATCGTCACTTGTAATAATCCTGCTTGATTCTGGCAGTCTGTCACACTTTAATGAATAAGAACAAAGCTTAAGATACTCATCAAAAAAAGAAGATTTGTTAAATAGCGTTCCCCTCTCTAGGCCTAACTTTTCAGCCATGATATTAAGGATAGTTGTTTTGCCGCACCCATTGCTGCCATAGAGAATTGTTATAGGGCTGAAGCTGATTTCATTTAGCAGCCTGTCAGAGGCAATCTTAAAAGGATAAACAGTATTATGCCATTTTGTCAATATACTAGAAATGATGCCGGCTTCCGTATCACCATCAGGGAAGCTAAATTTTTTTAAGTATAAAATTTGAATCCCCTCCCCCACCGGTAGAATACTTGCATTATAGTACTACAGATATTATACCTTAACAAATGACTTATGATTATTGATGAGGTACTCCTCGTAGCTGATAGTCATAGGATACTCGGCTTCTACCCTATCCTCAACAAATAAGGATTTGTTGAGAAGATTGATTTTTATCATACCTTTTCTGAAAAAATCTCTATAGGCTATCTCATTATTGGGATATTCATCTGTGGTAATAAGCCTTCTTTCCCAAAAATCAAAGGGATTAACCTTTATGGCTGCATATCTGCTCCTTTTCTGCTGATTAACATTACTATATTCAAAGTTCACTAAATTTAGAAACCTATTAGAGCGAAGTCCATAGATGTGTTTGTTGCCCTCATCAAATTTAATTACTCTTTTATCAGTACGCTTAGCCAAAAGATCCATGTTCAGTACCTTAGCTAGGTCTATTACAACTGTCTGCTTAGAAAAGGTAGCACTATTTTTTAGAAACTCTCTAAGCATAACTTCATCATAAAATACTGTCGAGCCTTTATTCAAATTATAGAGGTCAACTGCATCTTCATTTAGCCTTACAAAATCAACAGCAGGTGCTATGTATTTTCTAATCCAGAAATCAGATACATGTAGTTTTCTCATGATCTCCTGGATACTGATATTGCAATGATGGTTCTCAACCATGTCCTTGACCCATTGAAGATATTGAGTTTCAGTAACAGCCTTTCGTTGCTCGCTGCTGACTAACCCGTATGGAATTTTATGTTTAAACTTGATCTCCATAATAACCTCTCTTTGGCCAAAACATCCTTAAAAGAATACTCTAAACCCTTTTGCTAGAGTAACCTTAACATAATTATTGTAGCCGAAAAAGCCAAACTGAGCAATAGCAAAAAGAGTTACACAAGTAGTATTGTGGCATGTTTTTCTCTATTATTAAGTGGACAGTCTTTCTCTATTTTCCAAGGTGGATATTTTATCTCTAATATTACTAGGACACAAGCCAAGTGAACGTAATGTGCTTAATATATCTCTATTATTCATATAATACCCAAAGGTGGACACTTCTTCTCTATTCTACTATAGTATATGTGACAATTTGTCTCTATCATGCTTACTATCGCCTGACCAGCTACGTTTAACGTGGTCAGTTTTTCTCTATTATTAGTGCAATACCCAAAGGTGGACACTTCTTCTCTATTCTACTTTGGTATATGTGACAGTTTTTCTCCATCTTCATTACTAGGAGCCAACCCTTATACATCTAATGTGGCTATTTTTTCTCCATTGTCATGACTAGAGCACGGCCAGAAGCATTTAACGTGGTCAGTTTTTCTCTATTCCTAGTGTATAACCCAAAGGTGGACACTTCTTCTCTATTCTACTTTGGTGTATGTGACAGCTTTTCTCTATCTTTATTATTTGGAGCCAACCCTTATACATCTAATGTGGCTATTTTTTCTCCATTGTCATGGCTAGAGCACAGGAAGAAGCATTTAATGTGGTCAGTTTTTCTCTATTCCTAGTGTATAACCCAAAGGTGGACACTTCTTCTCTATTCTACTCTGGTATATGTGACAGCTTTTCTCCATCTTTATTACTTGGAGCCAACCCTTATACATCTAATGTGGCTGGTTTTTCTCCATTGACATAGATAAAGCACATTTAGATGCATTTATCGTGGTCAGTTTTTCTCTATTCCTGATGTAATACCCAAAGGTGGACAGTTTATCTCTATACTAACGTCCATATGTGACAATTTATCTCCATTACCTTATCAAAGTGTTTGTCTAGTATATAATAATTAGTTTTTGGCTGCTTGACCGATATCCTACATCTTAATTGTGGCGAGTTTTTCTCTGTTATAATTCTTTTAGACATACATATATCCAATATAAGTAATGCGCAGCTTCTTTTTCAATATAATGGGTGTAGCATAGATCAGCTACATCAAATGTGGTCAGTTTTTCTCTATTACTGATATAATACCCTAAGGTGGACTCTTTTTCTCTATCCTGCTTTGCTATATGTGACAATTTTTCTCTATCATGCTTACCATCGCCTAGCCAGGTACATCAAATGTGGTCAGTCTTTCTCTATTCCTGATATAATACCCTAAGGTGGACACTTCTTCTCTATTCTACTTTGCTATATGTGACAACTTTTCTCTATCATGCTTACTATCGCCTAGCCAAGTACATTAAATGTGGTCAGTTTTTCTCTATTACTGATATAGTACTCAAAGGTGGACAATCTATCTCTATACTAACGGTCATATGTGACAATTTATCTCCATTGTTATTATCAAAGCTCAGTCCTAGCAGATAATACTCAATTATATCCTGGTATCCTGCATCTTAACTGTGGCAAGTTTTTCTCTATTATAATTGTTTTAGACATATATTTAATGTATTAAATGTGGCAGCTTTTTCTCCACTTGCTTTGCAAATGATTGGTGGACAATTCATCTCTATATTCATTATTATGATGATACTAGTTTTATTTACAAGGTGGCGGGTTTATCTCTATCTATAACAGTATGAATTATAGCAGCTTCTTTAGTAGAGATAAACTTGCCACGTATAATTCTTTTGTGATGATATGTTGTCACAAATAGAGATAAATCTGCCACAATTAGTGGTAACACTAAACCTATTTAACTCCTTATTTTGGAGATTACTTGTCACATTAAAAGATGAGTTGTCTTAAATGGAGATTACTTGTCACTGTAAAATCCCCATTTCAATAGGCTTTCAGCCGTTTTTGCCTTTAATTCTAGAGCTCTTGTAGTAGTATTTATTATTATTCTTCCCTATCCTCTGTACCTTTAAGCTCTTTTCTTGTTATTAAAGATAAAATAATAATATACTACTACATACTCTTTCAAGAAGGATGTTTATACTATTTCTTGCAGCTAGTCCATATGTCAGCACTTAGAAATAAATACTCCATCTTTTAATCAAAGATGGTAAACGATATACATATCAGCAACGCACTTTTGTCAACCATAATGGACTAGAGTTGCTTTTTTGAGATAATCCCTTAGTGACTTTATCAGGAGAACTCCCAAAACCCAATATGCCAGTAAATTAGTTAATTCTTTTAGGTGGCAGGTTTTTCTCTATTATATGTGGCGCTTTTTTCTCTAACTGCTTGATTTTTTTCACAATTTCTGCAATAATAGAGAAAAAGATGCCACGTTTAATTTATCAGGCATTTGTATAGAGAAAAACCTGCCACCATATCTGTCAATTATGATTGGAGAATAAGGTGTCATTTAGTATTTTATTTTGAGGAATAGTAGGAACATATAGAGATAAACAAGCCACATTTAGGGATACCTACGTATCAGAATTATACTCAGTTTTGGAGATTACTTGTCACATTTAAAGTGCAGTTGTCGTGAATGAAGATATCTTGTCACGATAAAATCCCCATTTCAATAGGGTTTCAGCCATTTTTGCCTTTAATTCTAGAGCTCTTGTAGTAGTATATTATTATTAAATACTATTATAATAAACTACTACATAGTGTTCAGCAGTTTTACAAGAAAGGAATTGTATTATGCCTGCACATAAACCTGAGATTACTACTATCATAACTCCTGAGGTATATCGAGAGCTCAGAGCCCCAAGGGAAGTAGATCCAACATATGATGTTCCTTTGATGTCTACTATTGTTGAACAGGCTAGACTCCAGCTCCCGGTTAATGCAGCTAGGACTTTGCGTGTACTTTATGCACTCATTAGTCCTAATGACCCTCCTGGACTAACTTACAGGTTTGATCTTGAATCATATGCAAAAACTTTTAATATTAAAACTCCAAAGCTCTACACTCTAATGAAAGATGCTTGCACGGCACTTCGTACTAATATTGAACTTCCTATTGGCAGAGGCAGAGTTACAGGCCTTATTTCTACAGCACAGGTAACAGATAATGAAGTAGAAATAACTATAGATCCCGTGCTCCTAAAAATATATCAAACTGATAAAGCTCAATTTACATATAGCTTGGAGCATGTACAGGATTTAACTTATGGTATTACATTTAAAATGTATGAGCTTTGTATGCTTAGGCTGGGTAGTAATGATGAAGTATGTTTTCAGATGGATCTGGCTGATTTAAAGGAATATCTACTGACTCGGGCTGAGTATAGTGAATACCGAGATTTTAAACGTAGAGTTTTAAATACAGTTGTTTATGATATTAATGGTATTAAGCCGAATGCTACTTCTCGAATTACTGAGAACAACACATGTGATATCCATGTTGAATATACAGAGATAAAAGAAAGGCGTAAGGTAGTTGCCATAGCTTTTAATGTTAAACGTGTTCGTTTAAAAGATGTTGATGTTATTGAGACAATTGCTGAGCCTGTTACACCTATCACTTTCTATGCAACTTTAACTAATGATGAAAAAGAAGCATATGATTGGCTCCGTAGCCAGTTACAAGTTGCGCATTCTACGATTCGCAATTGTATTGATCATTATCGTAAACACCCTGAAGATGAAGGGTCCTTCTTACAGATATATAGATATATAGCTTATCACCTTACTCATGAGAATAAGGTTAGGAATAAAGCAGCGTGGGCTGCTAAGTGCCTAAGGGAAAGATACTACTTAGATATAGATGATGAGAAGTTTGAAATTAAGGAGAGAGATTACACTCCCCTATCTTTGCCTGAAAATCAAGATATGGTTACACTTTTAAATAATGTTAAAATATCCAATCAGGATCGGCAGCTTGACATTATTACCTGTGGGCCAAATAAAATGACGGCAGGGCGTATAAAAGCCAATGTCGAATATGTAAACCATAAGTATGCTGATAAAAGTGATAACGAAAGGATGTCCTTGCTTTTTAAGGCAATCATTGCAGATTATGCCGGCTATGATTTGGAGGTAGCTGAACAGCTTGCTGAAGAAAAACGGTTGGCTCATGAAAAGGAAGTTAAAGATAATATCAAAAAGCTCTCTGATATCGACCTTGAATTCTATAAGGGAGAATTTGAGGATTTTGCTAAAGAGGAATTTGAAAGACGTAAGGAAGAAAAGCAGTATAACCTTGATATGATGGCTGATTTTGAGTATGATAACATTCTTAAATCCGGTAATAAGGAACTGCTGGAAGAGATCAAAAATAGAACTCTCGACGGGCTCAAGGATTTCCTTTGGAAAAAGCTGCGGCTCTCTCTACAGAGTGCCGGTGTTACTGATGATCCCCGTTCTATTGAATATGAACGCCTATCTGAAATCGAGCCAATGTTCCCCACGATGATGAAAATGGCTTGGAAGAAGGAGTTTATCGACAAAAATTCCTTATAATTTATGACAACTTAATAAATTGCTCTGCATTCGACCTTGCATGTAGAGCAGCTCCGTTCCCCTAGGTTCGGAGCTTTTACTTTATGAATAGTGCATTATGATTAATTAAGATATGGCGCTAAAGTGTTATAACTTTACTATTATTTAATCTAAGGAGTTAGTAATATGCAGGATCGAATATTACCACAAAATATAGAGGCCGAACAGGCTGTAATTGGAGCCATGTTGATGGATGGAGATGCTATTATAAAGGCTTCTGAAATTTTGGTAGCTGATGATTTTTATAGAGAAGCTCATAAAGTTATTTTTAATGCCATCCTTGAGATATTCAACAATAATAAGGCTGCAGATCTTGTTACAGTAACTGATTTGCTTAAAAGGATTAATAAGCTTGATGATGTAGGTGGAATAGCATATCTGTCTTCTCTGCTTGGTGCTGTTCTTACAGCTGCGAATGTTACATATCATGCTGAGATTGTTGCAGAAAAGAGCACTTTAAGGCGAATTATAAGGGTTGGCACTGAAATGGTGTCAATGGGCTATGAGGCGAAAGATGAAGTTGGTGTACTATTAGATACTGCTGAAACCAGAGTGCTTGAAATAGCTAACAAAAAAAAGAAAACTGATTATAAATTTATTGGTGGCATTTTGTTGGATACTGTAAGTAATATTGAAAAGCTGGTCCACAATAAAGCTGGTCTTACAGGTATTCCTACAGGTTATGATGATCTTGATAAATTGACTGGTGGACTCCACCCTTCCGATTTCATTATCCTTGCAGCGCGCCCCTCTATGGGAAAAACTGCTCTCGCCCTTAACATTGTGCAGAATGTAGCATTGAGGGCTCACTTAAAGATCGGTGGTGAACCGAGGACTGTCGCTTTCTTCAGCCTTGAAATGAGTGAAGAGCAGTTAGTTAGCCGCATGATATGTGCTGAAGCAAATATCGATAGCCAGAAGATGCGTATTGGTGTAATGTCCGATAGGGATTGGGATAACCTTTGGGTTGCCTGCGATACAATGAATAAGGCCAAGATTATAATTGATGATACTCCCGGCATTACTGTTATGGATATGCGTAGCCGTGCCCGTCGGATGAAAGCAGAGCATGGGCTTGACCTTATAGTAGTCGACTACCTTCAGCTTATGCAAGGCAGTGGCAAAAAGAATTCCAGTGCCGACAGGCAGCAGGAGGTTTCAGAGATTTCTCGTTCTCTAAAGGCCTTAGCCCGTGAGTTGGACGTTCCGGTTCTGGCTTTGTCCCAGTTGAGTCGTAGCGTAGAATCACGTTCTGTTAAGCGCCCAATGCTTAGTGATCTTCGTGAGTCAGGCTCTTTAGAGCAGGATGCTGATATCGTTGCGTTCCTTTATCGTGAGGATTATTATAATCCAGAAACAGAAAATAAGCACACGGAACTCATTATAGCAAAGCATCGTAATGGTCCTGTTGATACAGTGAATATATTTTTCCAAAAACAGTTTACAAAATTCGTTGGATTTACCAAACGTGATAAATAGTATAAAAATAGCTCCTCCAAAAAATGGAGGAGCATTTTTATTAATATCCATCTTTATCAAGCTGATTTTTTACAGCCCAAGCAACGTAGTTATTAACGGATCTATTGGTTTGTTCACTAGCAAGTTCCAACCTCTCAAACAGTATGGGGTCCATAATCAGGCTTACAGGTCTAGTAAGTTTTTTTACTCGGTTACGGGTGATAACTTTTTTAGGTGTTGTTTCAGGTTTTGGAGCTGCTTTTTGGGTAGACTTTTCTACCTTCTTCTCTTTCGGCTTTACAACAGGAGCTTCTTCTATTACAGGTTTTGATTCAGGTTCTTTATCCTTTGGCTCTTCCTCATCAATAAAAGCAAGACCAAGGCTTTTTTTTGTAACATCTTCCATAGGGGTGTTATTATATGCAGCTGATAAATCTCTCTTAGCCATTACTCTTCTCCTTTATTGCTCAGTTTTAAGTACTCATCAATAAATGCTCTGTAATCCTTAGATCCATTTGAACGTGGTGCACTTTCATAAATAGATTGCTTTAATGTTTGGGCATCCTGAATAGCTTGGCAGTCACGGATTGCTGTTTCAAATAATCTGGTATTGTATTTATCTGCAAGTATCTGGAACTGTTCCTGCATTACCTGAGCTAGAGTTACTCTTGGTTTTTTTCTTGTGATAAGCATTCCTAGAATCTCTACAGGTGCTTTTGTATATTTTTTTATTGTAAGGATTGTTTGGCAGATACTTTCAATGGCGTCCAGGCAGAAATCGCCTATAGGTGTTGCAATTATAACCTCATCTGATGCTATGATTGCATTGTTGGTTAAAGGGCCAAGGTGAGGCGGAGTATCTATAATGATATAATCAAAGTATTTTACAATGGGTGCAATTGCCTTTTTTAGGGCATTTGCAGGCAGCTGTTCGATGGTATAGTTATATAGCTCTTTGTCACCGGGCAGTATTGCTGCATATGGGGATGTGAGTATACCTTTTTTTATATCTTCTTTTCCGGTAAGGATATCACCAGTTTTTACTACAGGCTCAGCACGAAAATATCTGCTCAGGTTGCATTGAGGGTCAAGGTCTATACAAAGTACTTTAAAATTTCTTTCGGTAAGACCTGCTGCCATTGATGCAACTGTAGTAGTCTTTCCTGTGCCGCCTTTTTGGATGGCTATAGTGATTATTTTTGCGGTCATAATGGATGAAAACCCTCTTTCTTTTTCTCTAGTTCTATTGTACCATAAGACACCTACCCTTTCAAGTCAAACATATTATAAAATAGCATTTTATAATAGAAAATAGCATTAAATCATATTAAATAGCATTTTTAAGAGCTCTTTGAGACTAAAAAACCCTTAAAAATGCTATTTAATGCTATTTTATAATATAAAATAATATTAAATAGCATCTGAGAGAAAAGATCCAAGTGAGTTATAGATGCTATTAAATGCTAGTAAATCATATAAAATATTATTTATTAGCATCTTTAATTTTTGTTTGCTAAGGCTCTTGTTTGAATAGGTTTAGAGATTTATAGATTTTTTGTTTCACATACTTGACACAAAATTATCTCTATGTTATTCTTAGATTAAACAAGAAGCTTCATTTAATGGAGCGTTATAACCCTCTCTTGTAGGAGTGAGGAGACGATAATTTGTATTATTGTCTCCTCTTTTTTGTATATTGCTCTTCGATATTTTCATAACCCTTGCCATTTCGAGCCTGGAGTCAGTTTTTATTGTTTTGATTACTGTCACCAGGCTTTTAATTTTTACCTAGAAAAGGAGCGGTTTCATATGTATAAGACTTTTGAAAAAAACATTCAATTCGCAGTAGTTATGGCTTTACTCTGTATTCCTAGTAGTGCATTTGCTGCACTTCCTTGGGAAAGTCCCTTAGAACAGTTAAATTCTTCCTTGACTGGACCAGTTGCTAAAGCGGTCTGCACTATGGTTGTGTGCTGTAGTGGTGTTTTTCTTGCTGTAGGTGAAAGCGGACCGGCTGGCCGGCTAGTTGGTCGTCTTGTATTCGGTTTAGCTTTGGCTTTTGGGTTTGCTCAAATTATTTCTATGTTTTGATTTTCTGGAGGATAGCTAATGAGCTTTGACCATAGGACGCAAGGAATGACGCCCAATAGAAAGATGCCGGACTCTTTTTATCAGAATGGATTTAAACAGTATATGACTAGATGGGGTTATGCTGTTCACTCAGCAGCCAATTGGAGATTTTTCGCTTTAGTACTTCTCTTATTGAATTTCTGTATGCTTAGTTCCACAGTGTATTTCGCTACCCGTTCAACAATAGTACCTTATATTGTTGAAGTGGATAACTCCAGTGGTGCTGTTATTTCTACTAGTAAGGTTCTTGCAAGGAGTGAGGCCAATAAAAAAGAAATAGAGTATTTTATATGGCAGATAGTCAAAAAAACAAGAACACTCCCCAAAGATATGATTATATATGAGTCCAATTGGAATGAAGTTTATACTTTTTTGGATCCTGCTTCATCTCAAAAGATGAATGATATGGCTGTTAGGGAGGATCACAGGAACAAACTTAGAAATGGGATAACTACTATGCTTACCCTTAAAACAATCACTCCCCTTTCCGGCCGTGATGATACGTTTAATGTAAGATGGGCAGAGACCAGATATGACGTAGATGGTAAAAAGCTTGGTGAATATGAATTAGAAGCATTCTTCACTGTTGAGCAAAGGGCGTTAGATGAACGGACTGTTTATAGCAATCCATTAGGAATAATGGTAAAAGATTTTAATATGAGTCAGGTGCAGTAGCATGTTAAAACACGGATTTATTTTTTTTACTATAATGTTAAGCCTTATCTGTTCATTCGCTCAATGTTCTATGGTACTCCTCTCCCCTAGCGATATCCAGTATAGTACTAAAAAAAGCATGGTACTTGATTATGATGATGCCATAAAAACTGGTAACGTATTTATATATCCATTTTTTGATAATGCTACCTACAAGATCCATTTAAGGCCTGGGTATATAACTGATATTATGCTTAAGCCCGATGAGGTACTAAACTATGTCGGTGGTGGTGATTCATATAGATGGAAAATTGATACCGCTTCAAATAATACCAGACAAGGATTGTTAACACACGTTTTTATTAAACCTCTTATAGAGGGTATATCAACTAACCTTGTCATTGTATCTGACAAGAGAACCTATCATTTGGAACTAATTAGTGATGGAACTCTTTCAAGTATGGTCTCATGGAGGTATGATTCTATAAGTCTTAGTATGTATACTTCCTCTCCCCCACTTCTAAAATCACCTGCCCTTATGCCTTTAGGTATATTATTTAACTATAGAATTAGTAATACTAAGCTGCCTTGGTCCCCTTCTTTTGTTTTTAATGACCTCTCCAAGACATATATTAAAATGAATGATACTATATCTGCTACTTACCTACCTTCTCTATATATACTTGATGGATCTAATAATCTTGTCCTTGTATCTTATAGATTTCAAAGTGGTTATTTTATTGTTGACTCAGTTAATGATAAATACATGCTTATTTTGGGTAGTGATAAAGTGATTATAAAAAGGATGGATTAGCTTTTTTATATATTTAATTCTTCTGTTTTCTTGTGGTTTTAGTTTCTTATAAATGCTAGAAAATAATATAAACTAGCATCGGAGAAACAAAGGTCTCTGGGAAGTATGGATGCTAAAAAATGCTAGTAAATAGCATAAATTAGCATCGGAGAAACAAAGGTCTCTGGGAAGTATGGATGCTAAAAAGTGCTAGTAAATAATATAAACTAGCATCGGAGAGGAAAATACCCTATGAAGTATGGATGCTAAAAAATGCTAGTAAATAGCATAAATTAGCATCGGAGAGGTGAAGGTTCCTATGAAGTATGGATGCTAAAAAATGCTAGTAAATAATATAAACTAGCATCGGAGAAGTAAAGGACCCTAGGAAGTATGGA
>OBLI01001780.1_pt1 | contig 20003 bp, 11 predicted proteins | sample 1519701 | NCBI WGS metagenome assembly OBLI01 (sample SAMEA3663005, study PRJEB22513) | pig gut metagenome | biome: pig gut; feature: pig-associated habitat; material: faeces | place: France | collected 2012
TAAACGCTGAAGGCATCTAAGCGTGAAGCCCCCCTCAAGATGAGATATCCCTCCTTCGGGAGTAAGACCCCTTGAAGACTACAAGGTAGATAGGGCAGAGGTGGAAGTGTGGCAACACATGGAGCTGACTGTTACTAATAGGTCGAGGGCTTGATTAAAAAAGCGGTTAATCTGTATGAAGTTTTGAAAGTACAAATAATTTGATAGAAAGTTAGCAACGTACTTTGTCTACGTTGTTTTCTCATATAGGGGATTGGTCAAATGGTATGATAGGGGTCTCCAAAACCTTTGGTGGGAGTTCGATTCTCTCATCCCCTGTTCTTTAAAAACACCTGTTTAGGTGTTTTTTTATTTATAGTAATTTAAATTAAATTTTTATAGAGGAGAATATATATGAGAAAAACAAGTAATAGCGTGCTTTCGCAATATCGGGGTGCGTTAATGGGAATATCCATCATATTGATTATAGTTTTTCATTTTACGGATGACTGTCATTATTACTCCTATCATTTTAGTGGCTGGATTTCCTTCTTTTGGAGATATATTTCATCATCGAGTGTTGATGCATTTTTATTCTTTTCTGGTCTGGGATTATATTATTCCATGAAAAAAAGATCAGATATTAGAAGCTTTTACATAAGAAGATTAAAAAGAATCCTGATTCCTTATTGCATCGTAGCCGTACCCTCTTATATTTTATTAGATGTCTGTGTGGATAAAACAGGATGGGGAGAAGCCATAAAAGACTTTACATTTATCACATTTTTCAGTGATGGAGACAGGCTTTATTGGTATATTGGCCTGATGTTGTTATGCTATCTGATTTATCCCTATATCTTTCAGATTGTGGATAGCGCACGGGACGCAATAGATGGAGAGATCCGTCTGCTTTCTATTGTAAGTGCTATTACAGTATTAGCGCTTGTAATTGCATTATATGAGAAAGATATGTTTGGAAATGTGAATATTGCTTTGCTTCGTCTGCCTGTTTTTATAGCGGGCTGTTTTTATGGCAGATCCAGTTATGAAAAAAGGGAAAGTTATTGGAAATGGTTGATTCTTTTTGCGTTATCCGGCTATTTGCTCACTATGCTTCCAAGTGGATCTCCTATTTTTGCAAGGTATGTGACTGGAATTTTTAATATCTCATGTTGTGCGGGAATTGCCTGGATCTTTTCTCATTTATCTATGCGTCCGGTTATAAGAATACTGGAATGGTTTGGTGCTCATTCGCTGGAATTGTATCTGGTACATGTTACCATACGAAAATTTATGAAGAGAACAGCATTTCATACATGCCGTCTGCGTTACGAACTGGTGCTGGTATGCAGTTCTATTGTAATTGCATGGATACTTCAGATACTTGTCCGGTATATAACAGATTATTTGCTTAAGGAAAAGAGGAGAGGCATATGACCCTACAGCAGTTACATCAGGTAATTACGATTGCAGAAAGCCGTTCCATGAACGAAGCATCCAGAAAGTTATTTGTATCACAGCCAAATCTGTCTGCGGTTGTGCGGGAATTGGAAGAAGAAGCAGGAATCACCATTTTTATCCGGTCCAACCGCGGAATCGTGCTTACACCGGAGGGAGAGGAATTTATCGGATATGCCAAGCAGGTCGTGGAGCAGTATCATTTACTGGAATCCCGTTATATTTCGTCTGCATCCAAAAAGAAATTTTCTGTGTCCATGCAGCATTATACCTTTGCAGTCAAGGCATTTGTGGAAGTAGTCAAGGCTGTCGGAATGGACGAATATGAATTTGCCGTGCATGAGACACAGACGAATCAGGTGATCGAGAATGTACGCAACATGAAAAGTGAACTGGGAATTCTCTTCCTGAGCAAATTTAACGAATCTGTGCTGCAGAAGATATTTAAAGAATATGATGTGATCTTCGAAGAACTGTTTACCTGCGACACCTATGTATATCTGTGGAAGGGACATCCCCTGGCACAAAAGGATGTAATTTCCATGAAAGAGCTGCAGGAATATCCGTGTCTGGTGTTCGAACAGGGAAAAAATAATTCCTTTTATTTTGCGGAAGAGATGAAAAGTACCTATGAATACAAGAAGATTATTCGCGCGGATGACCGGGCTACCATGCTGAATCTGATGGTTGGGCTGAACGGTTATACACTGTGTTCCGGAATTATCTGTGAAGAACTGAACGGAAATGATTATGAAGCAGTGCCGCTGGCAGAGAGCGAGAAGATGCGGATTGGCTATATCCGGCACAAAGGAGTAAAGGTCAGTCCGATCGGTGAATTGTATCTGGATATTCTGAAAAAATGTGGGAAACCACTTTAAAAAAATTAGTTTTCGTCAAAAAATTCCTGTTTTTGTGATTGAAAAGGCAATTTTTTGGAGAAATTGCATAAGATAGCAGGTATAAATATAAATACACGAAAAAAAACGGTAGGAATCTGAGTAAAACGGTTGCGCGATTACCGTCATTATGCAGGAAAAACCGGAGAAATGCGAAGTTTGCATAACTTTGACAGATGAGAAAAAAAGTGGCATAATCTTTTCTAAACTTGGGGATGATAATAAAAGTATGTTGTTTAAAGGTAGAAAGAGGTGTTGGATTATGTATGAAACTGTTAAAGTAATTCGGTTATCAGATATGGATGAAGTTAAGGATTTTGTACGTGCAGCAGGTGGTTGTGATTTTGATATTGATGTAAAATGTGACCGCACATTAATTGATGCAAAGTCATTGCTTGGTATGATTGGACTTGGTGTAAAAAAGAATCTTCAGGTTTGCTACGGTGGAAAGAATGAAAATTTCGAAAACGTAGTTGCTAAATTTGCAGTAGCATAATACAATTATTATATCGTGACTATGGAACTTTAAGTCCCGCTCCGTATTCCGGAGCGGGGCTTTTTATTGTAAAATAATGGAACAAATAAAAACCCGCTTCATACAACAGGAAAATACCCGCGGGAGAAAGGAAGTGTACATGCAGGAATTACATATATCTGTGAGAAATCTGGTAGAGTTTATTTTCCGGGCAGGAGATATCGATAATCGTGCCGGAAAGCTGGCGAGTGCAGAGGCCATGATGGAAGGCAGCCGTATCCACCGGAAAATTCAAAAAAGCATGGACACCTCCTACCAGGCGGAAGTACCGCTGAAAATTGAATGGAAAGCCAACGATTACGTACTGGTCGTGGAAGGACGTGCAGACGGAATCGCCTATGGAAAATTTCAGCCGGATCTGCCGGCTGCGACGGAGTCTGTGCTGCAACCGGAGATGGAGTTTGCGGCGGAAATCCCTCCGGAAGAAGAAATCAGCTTCATCGATGAGATCAAGGGTGTATATAGAAACGTTGCGGCAATGGAACAGCCGGTCTACGTGCATAAAGCCCAGGCAATGTGCTATGCGTATATCTATGCGAAACAGAACCGTCTGGAGCGGATCGGCGTGCAGATGACCTACTGCAATCTGGATACGGAAGAAATTCGGTATTTCCGGGAGATTTATACATTTGAGACACTGACCGTGTGGTTTGGCCATCTGATCGAAGATTATCGGAAATGGGCGGACTGGCAGATTGCATGGAAAAAACGGCGGCAGGAGAGCATTCATGGACTGGAGTTTCCATTTCCGTACCGGGAAGGGCAAAAGAAGCTGGTTGCAGATGTTTATCGTACAATTTTGCGGGGAAAGAATCTGTTTATCGAGGCACCGACCGGTGTGGGCAAAACAATTTCCACAATCTTTCCGGCGGTAAAAGCAGTGGGAGAAGGGCTGGCAGACCGGATCTTTTATCTCACGGCAAAGACCATCACAGCAACTGTGGCAAAAGAAACGTTCGCACTGCTGGAAGAACAGGGCTATCGTGCCAAAGTGATCCAGATTACAGCAAAAGAAAAACTCTGCCTGTGTGAAGCGATGGACTGCAACCCGGTAAACTGTCCATATGCAAAGGGACATTTTGACCGGGTGAACGATGCGGTGTTTGATCTCTTGCAGAAATCCAACCTGTTTACCAGAGAGGAAGTTTTAGCGCAGGCGAAAGAATATCAGGTGTGCCCGTTTGAGATGAGCCTGGATGTGGCAACCTGGGCGGACAATATTGTCTGTGATTACAATTACGTATTCGATCCGAATGTATATCTGAAACGCTTTTTTCAGGAGGGGATAAAGGGAGACTGTCTGTTTCTGGTGGATGAGGCGCATAATCTGGTGGACCGCAGCCGGGAAATGTACAGTGCCGATCTGTACAAAGAAGACGTGCTTGCAGTGAAGCGGATCATGAAAGCGCACAGCCGCACGATCTGCCGTATCCTGGACAAATGCAACAAAGCCATGCTGGAAATGAAACGTGAGTGTGAGCACTACCAGATTCTGGACAGTGTGGGAACGTTGACCTTCCACCTTATGCGGCTGGCCTCCCAGATGGATGAATTTTTGGAAAAACCGCGGGAATTTCCGGAGAAGAAAACGGTGCTGGATTTTTATTTTGCACTGCGCAATTTCCTGAATATCTATGATCGGGTGGATGACCATTATGTGATCTACAGCCAGATGACCGAGGAAGGAAAATTCCGGATCCGGCTCTTTTGTGTAGACCCGTCCGTGAATCTGCAGAAATACATCGATAAAAGCAATTCCACGATCTTTTTTTCCGCGACCCTTCTGCCAATCGGATATTATAAGCGGTTGCTTTCCACAGAAGAAGACAACTATGCCATCTATGCACAGAGCACGTTTGCACAGACACAGCGGTTCCTGGCATTTGGCAGGGATGTGAGCACGAAATATACGCGGAGGAACAGAAAAGAATACGAAAAAATCGCGGATTATATCGATGCAGTCACAGAAGCACAGCAGGGAAATTACATGGTGTTTTTCCCGTCTTACCGGCTGATGCAGGATGTATATGAGGTCTTTGCCGGGAAGGCGGCCGATTCGTGCGAGATTTTGATGCAGCATAGTAATATGAAAGAACACGAACGGGAAGCGTTTTTGGAAGAATTTGAAAAAGAGTGCCAGGGGACACTCGTTGCGTTCTGCGTGATGGGAGGAATTTTCGGGGAAGGAATTGATCTGAAAAACGACCGGCTGATCGGTGCCATCATCGTGGGAACCGGACTTCCGCAGGTCAGCGATGAACGTGAAATTTTAAAGAATTATTATGATGAGCGGGGATTGTCCGGATTTGACTATGCGTTCCGCTATCCGGGAATGAACAAAGTCCTGCAGGCAGCAGGGCGCGTGATCCGGACCAGCGAGGACCGCGGCGTGATCCTTCTTCTGGATGAACGGTTTTTACAGAGGGAGTATGCATCGTTGTTTCCGCGGGAATGGGAGAAACGAACGATCTGCAGCCTTCCGCAGCTGCGGGAAGAAGTGAGCCGGTTCTGGTCAGACGTCCGGGAGGAGCTTTAAAAACTCTTCGGTGGAGGCAGAAACCGGAAGGGTAGGGTTTAACGAAGCCACCAGCTGCCGTTGCGGGATCGTTTCCTGCGTGCGGACGAGGAAGAGATCCTCCGGCTTGTGTTTCAGACAAAAATCCGGGATAAAAGCAATTCCAAGACCGATGCGGGCCATGTCAATGAGCAGATCGTTGCTGCTGAGCTCTACCTGAGGCAGCAGTTCCAGCTGATGCTGCAGGAAAATGTGGTGCAGAAACTCACTCGTTGTGCTCTTGCGGTCTAACATCATGAGCGGATAGGTGCCAAGCTCCGAGAAAGGAACGATGCGGTTCGCCAGATCAAAATATGCCGGATTGGCGACGAACACATCCGAGAAAGAGCCAACCGTTTTCTGAATATAGGAAGGATTCAGATGCGGGTTTGGAAAATTTGTGATAATCAGATCTACCCGGCGCTGCTCTAACAGGTCTACACAGCCCATCGAGCTGGCATTGGTGATTTTAATCGGAACATCCGGGAATTTCCGATGGAATTTCTGCAGATACGGCAGCAGAAAATAGCGGCAGATCGTGTCGCTAGCACCGATATGCAGCTGTCCTAAACCAAGAGAGCCGGATTCTAAAAGCTGGCTTTCCCCACGGGAAATCAGATTCATGGCAGGCTCCACATGTTTTAGCAGCAGAGCACCGGCAGGAGTCAGCTGCACTTTTTTTGTGCTGCGGATAAAAAGCGGCTGTCCCAGCTTGCGTTCCAGTGTTTTGATAGACTGGCTTACCGCTGACTGGGAGATAAAAAGCTTCTTACTTGCATCCGAAAATGAGAGAGAGCTTGCAACATAATAGAAAACCTTGTATAATTCATAATTGATATCCATCGATCATATCCTCAGTAGTATAGTATAGGATATATTATATACCTTTCACAAAGGAGAGAAAAGGAGATTATCATGAAAAAGGGAATTTTGAAAACTTTATGCGGATTGATGGCGGCACTCATGCTGCTTGTGTTCGCAGGAACACCCGTTACAACTCAGGCAGCAAAACTGCCATATTACATTAAAATCAATCGTCAGCAGAACTGTGTGACCGTATATGCACTTGATTCCAAAGGCAAATATACCAAACCGGTCAAAGCATTTGCCTGCTCGGTCGGTGTCAACAATGCCACCCCGACAGGAACATTTTCGATTCCGGCAAAATACCGCTGGCATACACTTATGGGCGGTGTGTACGGACAGTATTGCAGCCGTATTCACGGTGGTGTGCTGTTCCACTCTGTTTTTTACAGTTCACAGGACCCGAGCAAGCTGGCATACAATTCTTATAACCGTCTGGGACAGACGGCATCCCACGGATGTGTCCGTCTGAATGTGGAAGATGCCAAGTGGATCTATGACAACTGCCCGGTAGGAACCAAAGTAACCATCTATGACAGCAAAGATCCGGGACCATTGGGCAAGCCTACCCCGATCCGTATTGATGTAAACAGTCCGTACCGCGGATGGGATCCGACCGATCCGGATCCGAGAAATCCATGGCTGAAACTCCGTCCGACGATTAAGGGAATCGCGAATAAAACTATCGAGAGAACCAATCGTAAAGTAGACCTCAAAAAGGGAGTGAAAGCTTCTGATTACAGAGGAAAGACCCTTAAATTTACCGTTTCCGGAAAAGTCAATGCGGCAAAGACCGGAAAATATAAGATTACATACACCGCAAAAGATGCCAAAGGAAACAAGACCCAAAAGAGCATCATAATTACCGTAAAAGATACGAAAGCACCATCCATCAGCCTGAAGCGAAAGACACTGACCTACAATGAAGCCGTTTCCAAAGAAAAACTGGTTTCCGCAATTAAGTCAGATGTAGTCGCAAAGGATCTGGGTAAGAAACTTGCTTCAAAATATGTTTTCGTAAATACCCAGGAAGTACAGAAAGCAGTTACTGCCATGAAAAACAAAAAGTACGGAACTTACAGTGTGACCGTATATGCCAAGGATGCAGCAGGAAATGTCTCCAAGAAGCTGAAAGTAAAGATCAACTTTGTAAATCCGAATCCAAATCCGAATCCGGATGATCCGGGTGTTGTAACCGGCGGTGCAATTACCGTACAGTAATTTCATAAGAACAGGTAATAGATATCGTAAGCGATATTAATTTTACTTAATTGTCAACCCATGATACAATAACATAAAGATCAATAGAATGCCCCCGAATACAGGGGGCATTCCGTTTCGCAAAAGAAGGAGGTAAATCCAATGGGCAATGTACGTCGTGTGTACGTAGAAAAGAAACCGGATTTTGCCGTAAAGGCAAAAGAATTAAAACATGAGGTAAAGCATTATCTCGGAATCGCTGCAGATCAGGTGCGTGTTCTGATCCGTTATGATGTGGAAAATGTATCGGATGCCACTTACCAGAAGGCATTGCAGACGGTATTTTCCGAGCCGCCAGTGGATGATATTTATGAGGAGAACTTTGACGCAGAAGGCGGAAACGTATTTTCCGTAGAATTCCTGCCGGGACAGTTCGACCAGAGAGCGGATTCCGCAGAGCAGTGCGTGAAGCTTTTAAATGAGGATGAGGAGCCGATCATCCGCAGCGCGACGACCTATGTGATCAAGGGTGACATCACAGAGGATGAGTTAGAGGCGATCAAAAAGTATTGTATCAATCCGGTAGATTCCCGTGAGACCGGTATGGACAAGCCGGATACCCTCGTACAGAATTTCGATGAGCCGGCAGACGTGGCAGTTTTCGACGGATTTATCGACATGGCAGAAGCACAACTGAAGGAACTGTACAGCTCTTTAAATCTTGCCATGACCTTTAAGGATTTCTTACATATCCAGAATTACTTCAAAAATACCGAGAAGCGGAATCCGTCCGTGACAGAGATCCGTGTGCTCGATACCTACTGGAGTGACCATTGCCGTCATACCACCTTCTCGACAGAACTTAAAAATGTGAAGTTTGATGAAGGATTTTATCAGGCACCAATCAAAAAGACTTACGAAGAATATCTTGATACCCACAAGAAACTGTATGCGGGACGCGATGACAAGTTTGTCTGCCTGATGGATCTGGCACTGCTTGCCATGAAACGTCTGAAAAAAGAAGGAAAACTTGCAGATCAGGAAGAATCTGACGAGATCAATGCATGTTCCATCGTGGTACCGGTGGAAGTAGATGGAAAGACAGAGGAGTGGCTTGTAAACTTCAAGAATGAGACACACAACCATCCGACCGAGATTGAGCCGTTCGGTGGTGCTGCTACCTGTTTAGGCGGAGCCATCCGTGATCCGCTTTCCGGAAGAACTTATGTGTATCAGGCAATGCGTGTAACCGGAGCCGCAGATCCGACCGTATCCGTAAAAGATACGATTGAGGGTAAGCTGCCACAGAAGAAGATCGTGCGCGAGGCAGCCAGAGGTTATAGCTCATACGGAAACCAGATCGGACTGGCAACCGGATATGTCAAAGAAGTTTACCATCCGGATTATGTAGCAAAACGTATGGAGATCGGTGCTGTCATGGGTGCCGCACCGAGACGTGCCGTACAGAGACTGACTTCCGATCCGGGAGACAGAATTATCCTTCTGGGCGGACGTACCGGACGTGACGGTATCGGTGGAGCAACCGGATCTTCCAAGGCACATAACACACAGTCTACGTCTGTATGTGGTGCCGAGGTACAGAAAGGTAATGCACCGACTGAGCGTAAACTGCAGCGCCTGTTCCGCAGGGAAGAAGTCAGCCATATTATCAAAAAATGTAACGATTTCGGTGCCGGCGGTGTATCTGTAGCCATCGGTGAGCTTGCAGACGGACTGCGCGTGAATCTGGATAAAGTACCGAAGAAATATGCCGGTCTGGATGGAACGGAGATTGCAATCTCCGAGTCCCAGGAGCGTATGGCAGTGGTTGTTGCTCCGGAAGATGTGGAGCAGTTCCTTGCTTATGCAAAAGAAGAAAACCTTGAGGCAACCGAGGTGGCAGTTGTTACTGAGGAGCCGAGACTGATCTTAGAGTGGAGAGGAAAAGACATTGTCAATATTTCCCGTGCATTCCTCGATACCAACGGTGCACACCAGGAAGCTGATGTCGAAGTCGAAATGCCAAAAGAGGAAGACAACTTCTTCAAGAAGATGGAACTTCCGAAAGTTGCAGCTGCATTACAGAAAAACGATAACAAGGCAGCATGGCTTGCAATGCTTGCTGATCTCAACGTATGTTCCCAGAAGGGACTTGTCGAGATGTTCGACGGTTCCATCGGTGCGGGAAGTGTTTATATGCCATACGGCGGCCGCTATCAGCTGACCGAAACACAGAGCATGGTTGCCAAGCTTCCGGTTCTGAAAGGAAAATGCGATACCGTAACCATGATGTCCTACGGATTTGATCCATACTTATCTTCCTGGAGTCCATACCACGGATCGGTATATGCCGTACTGGAATCCCTTTCCCGTATCGTGACTGCCGGTGGTGACTACAAGAAAGTACGCTTCACCTTCCAGGAGTATTTCCGCAGAATGAGTGAAGATCCAAAGAGATGGAGCCAGCCGTTTGCAGCACTGCTCGGTGCATTTGATGCACAGATCGGTTTTGGTCTGCCGTCCATCGGTGGAAAAGATTCCATGTCCGGAACCTTCAACGATATTGACGTGCCTCCGACACTGGTTTCTTTCGCAGTCGATGTGGCAAGAGAAAAAGACGTGATCACACCGGAACTGAAAGAAGCAGGAGATAAGCTGGTACTCTTTACGATCGAAAAGAACGAGTATGATCTGCCGGTATATGAGCAGGTTATGAAACTGTATGACAAGATTCATGAGCTGATCGGCAAGGGTGCAATCCGCAGTGCCTATGCACTTGACGGAAAAGGTCTGGCAGCAGCAGTCAGCAAGATGGCATTTGGTAACAAATTAGGTGTAACCATCGCCGATGATGTGACTGCAGAAACCTTATTTGCACCGGGATTCGGTAATATCGTTGCAGAAGTAAAAGAAGAGTTTCTTCCTATTATAAAAGAAGCATCCGCAATCGTTATCGGAGAAGTGAACGACGCACAGAAATTCGTATACAAAGAAATGGAACTTTCCATGGATGAAGCACTCGATGCATGGACCGGAACACTCGAGCGTGTATTCCCAACCCGCGCGACCGAGGGCAGGGAAAAAGTACAGAGTGACGTATACGATACGAAGAATGTTTATGTATGCAGAAACAAAGTCGCAAAGCCGACCGTATTCATTCCGGTATTCCCTGGAACAAACTGTGAGTACGACAGTGCGAAAGCGTTTGAGCGTGCAGGTGCCAATACAATTGTAAAAGTATTCAAGAATCTGAGTGCAGCAGACATCCGTGATTCTGTCGATGAATTTGTCAAGTCAATCGATCAGTCACAGATCATCATGTTCCCGGGTGGATTCTCCGCAGGAGATGAACCGGAAGGATCTGCAAAGTTCTTTGCAACAGCATTCCGGAATGCAAAGATGACAGAGGCAGTCAACAAACTGCTGTCAGAACGTGACGGACTGGCACTTGGTATCTGCAACGGATTCCAGGCGCTGATCAAACTGGGACTTGTTCCTTACGGACAGATTCAGGCACAGAGTGAGGATTCCCCGACACTGACCTACAACACCATCAACCGCCACATCAGCAAGATGGTATATACCAAGGTCGTAACAAACAAATCCCCATGGCTGCAGCAGGCAAAGCTTGGTGCAACATACTGCAACCCGGCATCCCATGGAGAGGGACGTTTCGTGGCTCCGAAGGAATGGCTGGACAAGCTTTTTGCAAACGGACAGGTTGCCACCCAGTATGTCAACGAAGCCGGCGAGCCAACCATGGATGAAGAGTGGAATGTCAATGGTTCGTACATGGCGATCGAGGGTATCACCAGTCCGGATGGACGTGTACTCGGAAAGATGGCACACAGCGAGCGCCGCGGTGAGGCCGTTGCCATGAACATCTACGGAGAGCAGGATATGAAGATCTTCGAATCCGGAGTTGCTTACTTTAAATAGAATTGTTTATCTTCACGCGTAGTTTCACTCGAACTACGCGTGAAATAGTTTTAATAATAGAAAAAAGTGAAAAAACTCTTAAATGCTTAAGAAAATATTAAAGAATTTTTTCAATAAAATGTAATTTTGGTGTTGCAAAGATACAATACTTGGTGTATGATTGTCACGTAGAGTAGTTAAAAGAGTACTATAAATAGTACGACAAGTGATGAACTACTATCGAGGCTATGGAAACTGGAACTTGTTCCAGACAGACCTTACAATTGCAGATACATATTAGAAATATAAGTCATCGGAACATCAGCTTGCTGATTTTGATGCTGGACAATCAACGTTGATATCACACTCTACGCCGACGTCTGATGTACGAAAGTTTCTGGTCATTTATGATTTGTGTGTCTGTAGATGAAACTGACGATGGACTTAACAGTAAGACCGAGGAAGGTCAGTGGAGGCAATTAGCGAGAACATTGGATTGGAAGAATCGTCCGCAGCGGTTTGGAAGAGAAGATGAAGGAACTTAAACGTGCAGGGTTAAACGAGTAGATGAGATGGAAGTTAGTCAAAAAGAAAGAGAGGAAAAAACATGAAATCAAGCAAAAAAGTGTTAGCTTTTGCTCTCGCTGCAGCTATGGTTGTAACAGCAGTTCCTGCTACAAACGCACAGGCAGCTTCTACAGCAAAGCTTAGCGCAAAAAAAGCCACAGTTTATTCTGAAGGCTACAAGACAGTTACAGTTACAACTCCAAAGTCTTGGAAGTCTGTTAAAGTAACTGCTACAAGCAACAAGAAGTCTGTTGCAACTGTTAAGAAGACAGCAGCAAAGAAGATCAAGGTTACAGGTGTTAAGCCAGGTACCGCTAAAGTTACGGTTAAGGTAACTTACAAGACTTCTACAAAGAAGAGTGCTAAGACAAAGACAAAGAAACTTACTTACACAATGAAAGTTGCTAAGGCAAGTGTTGCTTTATCTGGAGATTCAGCAGTAGCAGTTGGAAGCACAACTAAGTTAACAACAACTAAGAAGGCTTCTTCAAGAGCTAAGATCACTTACACATCCAGTGATGAGACAATCGCAACAGTTTCTGAAGACGGAACTGTAAAGGGTGTTAAGGCCGGTAAGGCTACAATCACAGCTAAGCTTACAATTGGTAAAGATACAGCTACAGCTACTCAGGAAGTAGAAGTAAAGAACTATGTTCTTTCTACAGTAGCACAGAACAAGTTAACAGAGCTTACAGCTACTGTTACTGGCGATACAAAGAACCTTAGGGCAACTGATTTCGCAATCAAGAGTGAAGCAACAAAGGTTGTTTACCCAGTATCCAAGGTATCTGTTGATTCTAAGGATGCTTCCAAGGTTACATTAACACTGTTCAGTGAGTTAAAGGATGCTGCTACATATGATGTAACTCTTGATGGAATTACAAAGACATTCGTAGCTTCTGACGGAAAGGTTGCTTCTATTGCACTTGATAAGGCCACAATTCCATATGCTACAGAAACAGAAGTTAAGTTAGTTTCTAAGGATGCTAACGGCGTTGTTGTAAAAGAGCTTAAGTATGGCGAAACTGATTCCAACTATGATTTTACAATCAATACAAACGGAAACGGATATACTAATGGTTCTAAGTTATACTTAAACAAGGTTGGTGATACAGCTACAGCTGAAATCACATACAAGACAGGTAAGTATGACCAGAATGGTAAGCCAGAAGGAAACATTGGACCAAACAAAGTGACAATTACAGCAACTGCTCAGTCAGAAGTTAATAATTTCGCTGTAAGAATTGATGATACCGCAAAGAAGTTTGACAAAGCAAAAGATACAAACAAGATTGCTGTAAATGAGACAAAGGTTGCAATGTTCAAGATTCAGAATGCTGATAACCAGGAAATTTCTGACTACAGCAAGTATACATTTGAATCATCTGACAAGTCTGTATTAATGCTTGCAAGTAATAAAGTTGGAACTAACAATTCTATCGCAATTACAGCATTAAAGAATGGTACAGCTTATATTCTTGTTAAAAAGGATGATAAAGTTGTAGGTTCTGTTGCAATTGATATTGTAGCTGAAAGAGCTGTTGCAACTCTTGATGTAGATAAGTCAGCTGTTACACTTTCACAGGATTTAACAAACGACACCAAGAAAGTAAATGTTACATTAAAAGATCAGTATGGTGACAAATGGGCTGGTGATTACAACCTGAACGTTGAGTGCCTTTCTACTGATGCTAAAAATGCACAGGGCAATACCTTAACAGTAAATGCTGTTAACGCTAATGCTGCAAGCAAATATTTCACATTTACTGCAAAAACTGGAAAAGATGTTACTTTCAATGCTACCGCAGAAAAGGGCAACTATGTTTATAAAATTTCTTATAAGAAAGACAATAAGGAAGTTGCAGCTAAAACAGTAAGCGTAGCTGTAAAGAAAGCTGATGTTAATGCAACAGTTTCTGCATATCGTCTTGATATTGATAACAGCAATGTAGATATGAAGGTTGACAATGATAACAAAGAAAAGACCATCAACATTCAGATGATTGGTGTTGCTGATGGTGTTGACAAAGAAGTGGAAAATGATGCTACTTTTACAGTAAAGAAAGCTGATGGTACTAAGATTTTTGTTGGAAATAAAAATGCTGAAACCACAACACATGCAGCAATCAGTGCTTCTACTGGTTCATTAGTTGTTAAGCCAGTTATTATCAGTGGTGGTGCATTAGCAGTTAAGCAGCTTGATGCTGGAACATACACTGTTATTGCTGAGAAAAATATCGTTGAGAATGGAACAACCAAGACAGTTACAATTTCAACTTCATTTACCATTACTGATACTCAGGCCAAGGCTGAGGTCGAGGTAAAGAATAATACTGTAACCGGCAATACTGTTGAACAGATGTTAAAAGATGCTATTATTGTTACATTTGATGGTAAGACATATACAAGTGTTGCTAGTGTGACAGATAAAGACGATGCTCTTAATATCGGTGAAGTAGAGGCCACTCTTAATGATGGTACTAAGATTAAGAAAGATAATAATAATCTCAATACTAACATTTCAGCTGGAAAATATTTCAAAGTTACTAAGTTAACTGTAAAGGTTAATGTAGCTACTGATATTGATACATATGTTACAGTAACTGTACCTGGTACAATTACAGCTAAATAGTTTAGACTGAATTAAATTTATTCATCTAACCTTAGAACCCCAGACGATTTTCGTCTGGGGTTTTTCTACAAAATGCCAGTTATTTGCCAGGATTATAATGTTGCATCTGCATCCTTACCAGAAATTGTAAATGTGCATGTTCTAACATCAATTTTATCTTTGCTCTTTTTCAATGAGGATTTTGGAATAGAGATGGTATAACTTTTACTCTTATAACTATTCACATTTATGGTATAAGAATTCTTTTTGAAACTTGCCACCACATTTTTCTTCAAATCTTTAACTGTGATTTTTAATTTCGGAATTTTCGTGAGTTTTCCATAACTATTATTTGCAACCATAAACTTAACAACTAAATTACCTTTATTATCAAAATGAGCAGAATAAACTTTTAAACCATATTGATTATATGTGGTATCACTGATGGTAAGCTTTTTCCCACTGTATTTATTTGATTTAACAGATACATTACAAATAAGTTTCTTTCCATTTGTAAGTTTAACCGTAACTTTTGCGTTACCCTCTTTCTTTCCGGTAACTTTTCCACTATTCGTTACTGTAGCAATTTGCTTATTGGCAGAGCTGCAACTCTTAATTTTTCCACCATCTACTTTAATCGCCGAAGTAAATCCCTTTGTAACCAATAGGTTTGTGTTTTTTAATACAGGGTCCGGTGAGATTTTACTTACAGATAACTCATAATTAACTTCTGCCTCAAAGTTAAGTTCTAAAATATAATCTCCTGATGCAAGATTCATAATATGTGTATACTGATAAATACCGGTATTCTGATGATATTCCCATCTTGGATCTGCAGAGGAAAGAGTATCTGTTACGATTGAACTTTCATCCATTTTATTTTTTATACTAATGGTAACTGTAGTACGTTCATTATTTTTTAAGTCAAAGTAAATATCAGATGCCTTTGCCAGACTGAAATTATAGCGAATCGGAAAATTTGGTCTTGCTGTGCTGACTTTATGTAACAAATTAATATATTTATTGGTTGCGGCATTCGTTGAAACGGTATTACTAAAAATAGCTGAAATAACCAGTAATAGCGAAAGGATAAGACAGCTCAATTTTTTTAAACTAAACTTTCTCATAATAAGATCTCCTATTTCAAATATACAAAAAGCAGGCTGCTACATAATGCAGCAGCCTGTTTTCGTTACATGCTGTAATAAACTTTATAAAATTATATTATTTAAGTCCACCACAAACTGCGACCTGATCATTTACTGGAACCTTAACACAAACTTTGTTTGATGAACCAGAAATTGTAACGTAGAGATCAACTGTCTTAACAAAAGCTCCACCGTTTGTAAGTACAGTACCATCTACATCTGCAACATCAGTAATAGTCTGTTTTACACCATCGTAATATACTTCTACTAAACTTGAATTTGTAAAAGCAGTTTTAACAGTGTTTGAACCAAAGTCATTAGTGATAAACTTATAGCTTACTAATGTATCCTGAGTATCTTCAATAGTAAAGCTTCCTGATACAGTAACAGGCTTCTTGTTTGTACTATAATCACTGTAGAACTCAGCAGTTACAACATAAGTACCCTTATCAATGTTCTTCTCGAATCCAGCACTAGATGAAGCTAATGTATCAATAGTAAGCTTATTTCCAGCGACAGATGCATTGCTGCTAATTGCTGGACATGTTGTAGCAGAAACAGCAGTGTTATCACTTGGATTCTTTCCTACTACAGCAATTGTCTTTCCTGCAGAAGTCTTAACAGTATATTTAACTGGAGTAGAAGCTGCAAGAGTATCTAATGCACCACCATTTGCCATTTCAGCAACATCAACTGTGATGTCATAATCAGACTCAGTTACAGTACCTGTACCAATAGTAGTATTTACTTTATTCTGATTGAATTTTAATTCATAAGCCTGTGTAGCGGCTGTTTCAACAAGTGTTACTGTAAAGCTTCTTGTTAACTCTTTATCGCCATTCTTTAAAGTAACCTTATATGTATAAGATCCCTTCTTGAAAGAAGCAGTTGAAGCGAAGTTTCCAGCTACAGAGATTGTTGCCTTCTTACCACTAGGAGTAATTGTTGGAAGGGCGCTAGCAGCTGCTGTCTTTGAAGCATCATCTGGTGCTCCGATGCACTCGATTTTAGCACTGTCAACAGTCATATCAACATTGTACTGATCTTTAATAACAGCGATTGCTGACTCAGTTACAGTTTTTCCTCTAACAACAGTTACAGTTGTTTTGTCAAGATCTACAGAAGTTGCAACTGGCTTAGCTTTAACATTAACAGCAACTGTACCTACAACCTTATCGTCTTTCTTGATTTCAATATAGGTCAGTCCTTCGCTAACACCATTAACTGGTACATCAACTGAACCTACTTTTGCGCTTGTTCCAGATGCCTTAGATAAAGGTGTGTTAGTTACAAGTAATTTAGTTTTATCTGCAGACTCTACAGAATAATCACCATAATTGCTGATTTCTGTTCCATCATCTTTTAAAATGCAGAAATATGCATTTTTTACAGCTCCTATTTTAACATCATTGTTAGCTTTGAAAGAAGTTGCTGACCATGCAGGAGTGTTATCTGCGATTGTCACCTGGAAGTTATAGTTTACAAGGCTTGGATCAACAGCAGTAATTGTAAATGTCTGCTCGATCTTTCCAGTCTCATTACCATCAGTTCCAAATGTACCTGTATGATAAGTAAGCTTTACATTCATAGTATCGCCAACAGCTGGAAGATAAACGCCAGCATCCTCAGCGTAACCTTTTGAGATTGTAAGTTCTGTAGATACCTGTCCCTTTGCGCTGTTTGCATTTGTAATTGGGAATTCTCCAATCACAACACCATTAGCATCCAAAGACTGAGCCTTAACTTCTGTCTTCTCTGCAGCTGGAACCTGTAATCTTGTCAGTCCAACATTTGCAACAGTACCATCAGTAGCTGTAAACTTCTGAGTTGTGCCATCAAATACAACATTGTATTCCTTAGCATCCTTCATATCAACGAAAGTATCAATTGTAACTTTTGTCTTATCTGTCTTGTCAACAGATACAGCTTTTACAGGTACAGTAGCATTTGTAGCTGTATTTGTGATTGTAAAATCTGTAGCCTTAAGATCCTTTGTATCACCAACAACAGTAGCTGCAAGCTGATTTACCTTGCTCTGCTTAACTGCAGTAAGAATTGCTTTCTTAACTTCTACATCCTTAGTAGTTGTGGCTGAATCCTTACCAACGGTAATCTTAGCTGTGATTGTTGCCTTACCAGCCTTAACACCAGTTACTGTACCGTCAGCTGCTACTGTTGCGATAGAATCATCGCTTGATGTGTAAGTAATCTTAGCTCTTGAAGAATTTTTCTTAGTATTTGTTAACTTAGTTGTGCTTCCAATAGCTACTACTGAATCTCCAGATAAAGCAACGCCTACCTTAGCAACTTTCATTGTGTAAGTAAGCTTCTTTGTCTGAGTCTTAGCATTCTTCTTTGTAGAAGTCTTGTAAGTTACCTTAACCGGAAATATGGATGGTATTTTGCGTGGAAGTGTTGGAAATACTGGATTTGTGAAAAAGGTTTAATGCAATATTAGCACTACAAGTAACACACAATTAACACATAAGAGACAGATAAGTGACAAATTGTTTCAGTTGTAATCCTTGTGCCATATGCTATAATATAGGTAGATAAACAAAGGATTTTAATGAAAGGAATCCCGACAGTCAATGACAAAAACAAATGATGACATTCATGTAAATAAAAAATACAAGGACACCGTATTTCGGAAACTGTTTGGCGAAAACAAAGAAAATGCCCTGAGTCTGTATAATGCGGTAAATCATACCTCATATACCGATCCGGATGATCTGGAGTATACAACTCTGGAAGATGTCATTTACATGAAATACAAAAATGATGTTTCATTTCTGATTGACAAAACATTGAGTCTTTACGAACATCAGAGTTCCTATAATCCCAATATGCCGCTCCGTGGATTTTTGTATTACGCGGATCTGTACCGGAAACTGATTCACCGTTCCGAGCGGCTGTACAGCAAGCATCTGTTGAAAATCCCACGCCCCCACTACATTGTCTTTTACAATGGAAGTGAAAAGGACATGGCGGAAGAACGAAGGACTCTGCGGTTATCGGATGCCTTTGAAACAGATACCGGAGCTGGTGAATATGAATGGACAGCCACAATGATTAACATAAACAGCGGGAAAAATGAGTCCATCATGGACAGCTGCCACGTTTTATATGCATACGCGGTCTTTGTTGCAAAGATCAAAAGATACCGGGATTCCATGGAATTAAAAGAAGCCATTGATCTTGCCGTCAGGGAATGCATAGAGGAAAATATTCTCAGAGATTTTTTGGAACAGCATCGCAGGGAGGTGTGTGATATGTGTCTTACTGAATTTGATGAAAAGAAATATGAAGATGTTCTCCGGGAGGAAGGCCGGGAGGAAGGTCGAGAAGAAGGTCGTTCTGAAGAACGGAAAACCTTGCTTGAAATCGTTCAAAAGTTGAAAGAGGGAAAAACTCCAGAACAGTTAGTTGAAGATGGAATGGAGAAAGAATCTGTGGATTCTGCTATCATGCTAAGAAACCTTCTGTAATCCGTAATAACCCATGTTTTATATAGACCAAAGATTATAAAGGAAGGAATTCTGAAAAAACATGGAAAAACAAATGCTGATATTCATGTTAACAAAAAATATAAGGACACCGTATTCCGGAAACTGTTTGGCGAAAACAAAGAAAATGCCCTGAGTCTTTATAATGCGGTAAACCATACCTCATATACCAATCCGGATGATCTGGAATACACAACTCTGGAAGATGTCATTTACATGAAATACAAAAATGATGTTTCATTTCTGATTGACAAAACATTGAGTCTTTACGAACATCAGAGTTCCTATAATCCCAATATGCCGCTCCGTGGATTTTTGTATTACGCGGATCTGTACCGGAAACTGATTCACCGTTCCGAGCGGCTGTACAGCAAGCATCTGTTGAAAATCCCACGCCCCCACTACATTGTCTTTTACAATGGAAGTGAAAAGGACATGGCGGAAGAACGAAGGACTCTGCGGTTATCGGATGCCTTTGAAACAGATACCGGAGCTGGTGAATATGAATGGACAGCCACAATGATTAACATAAACAGCGGGAAAAATGAGTCCATCATGGACAGCTGCCACGTTTTATATGCATACGCGGTCTTTGTTGCAAAGATCAAAAGATACCGGGATTCCATGGAATTAAAAGAAGCCATTGATCTTGCCGTCAGGGAATGCATAGAGGAAAATATTCTCAGAGATTTTTTGGAACAGCATCGCAGGGAGGTGTGTGATATGTGTCTTACTGAATTTGATGAAAAGAAATATGAAGATGTTCT
>OBLI01001782.1_pt1 | contig 19999 bp, 16 predicted proteins | sample 1519701 | NCBI WGS metagenome assembly OBLI01 (sample SAMEA3663005, study PRJEB22513) | pig gut metagenome | biome: pig gut; feature: pig-associated habitat; material: faeces | place: France | collected 2012
ACCCATTTATTTACTTGTGTAATTACTTCATTCATTTTAATTTTCCACCTTTCATATAAGTATTATATAAACACGTGAATATCTATATACTCACGTGTTTATATTTTTTAGATTACTCGAATAAATCGTCGATTTCTCCCATGAGTCTGTCGAAAGCACTTTCTCTAGCATATTGAGCCGAGTAATCCATTCCGCCCTTAACCTCTCCAGAAATCTCGTCAAATAAATCAGCGATTATCTTTTCGTTGGAGCATTTATTTGCGTACGAATCACTACAATCAGATTCGCCAGATTTACAATTGGAGACTTTTTCCAGAAGTTCATCAAATACTGATTCGCATCGGCTACCACAACCTTCTGTTCCACATTTCTCTGTGCCACATCTTTCGGTTCCACATCTCTCAGTACCACACTTTTCTGAATCATCTGGATATCCATCTCCATCATCATCGAGATCAAGACCTGCTGATGTGCCCATCACGTCATCCCAAACATCGGATGTATCTTCTGGATCATCACCATAACCTGGTACATATTCTGAGGGGTCGTCCCCCATTTCGGTCATATCACCATTTGGCGATTGCGCAGATGCGACTGAATCTGCTACTTTTTTCATCTCTGCATCACTCATGAGGGTGTCTGGGTTATCAGTACTTTCTCCAATGGCGTCTGCAGCATCATTAACATTGGCTTTTGATTTACCAAAAGTTCTTACAGCATTTCCGATACTCTGAATAGTGTTTTTCCATACCCTAAAGAAACTTTCCTGAGCAGTCTTCGAAACGGATGATGTGGCATCAGCAATTTTCTGAGCTACTGCAGGATTATCTATTGAATCAACCATATCCATGCATTCATCGCACATTTTAGTTGCGATATTCTGGTATTTCTCTGTTTCTGATTTCGCTTTGCTAGTCATATGTTTAACCGCAGCCAATGCAGCAACGACTGTCACACTGATAGCAGCTCCGACACCAATAACAGCACCATGTTCCTCAAAGAAGCTCCTCTTCACTTCATCAACTTCCTCAGGGCTTACTTCCTGCTTACCCTTCAGTTTAGCCTTAAGCTTACCAAGTTTAGAAAGAGATTCATCTGCAATCTTTGCTTCTTTATTATAATCTTCGACAAGGATTTTCTTTCTACCGAGAAGTGGGAAAATCTTGACTTTCTTTTCAACCTTAGCAATAGCTTCAGTGTTTTCCTTCTTTGTAATGAGGGTAAGAACCTTTGACTTCATCTCGGAGAAGAACTTGATAATTGCATCTTTGATTTTTTTGATAGCCTTGATAATAGTATCAATCAGTCCATTTTCGGCTTCACGATAGTAATATGCGAGGTCTTCATCGGTTCCATTTTCTTGCATAACCTTTAATTCAGCTTCATTGTAATTGATCGAAAGCTCTCTTTTAGCAGCTTCAGTTACGACGTTAGCCTTCTTCATATTAAGCTCAAATATATTAGATGCTTCTGTTAAGCATGCATCAATAAATTCTAACATACGATCACTCCTTAATTATAATTATAGATTTAATACAATGTTTTCACATTCTTAAATGAGTTTATTTGCATTAGCAAGTAAGTCATCGGTATTGACGTTTCCTTTTTTAATATTTTTTTCCATTTGTTTAGCGTTACGCTTTTCATTTTTGCGTATTGCTTCTTTCATGGCTGCAATTTTCTTATTATTATCATTCAGCCTAATCTGTAAATTGTGTAGGTTGTTTAAATAGGTCGTGCGTTCCTTCCCAAGAATACCACGCTCATTGAGCAGTTTTTTATACTTAGCTTGCTCTTTTGGAGTTCTATCACGTTCAGGGATAGATTCAAGATGTTTCAGTGTTTCGACACGACGTTTATCTGACCTTGAATTTACTTTATCATATCCATTCATTTTAGATTCTAAATCTTCCATAGTCTTCCTGATTTTGGAATTTTCATTCTCTAATGTTTGGATTTGACTCTTCAGGGAGTTACCACTATCCGATGCATTAGTATTATCATTTCCATTACCATCATCGGTCTTTCCACCAGATGGTTTTCCAGCACCTTTGATCTTTTTACCACATTTCATTATTCGTGCTCCGCAGTTTTGTAGATGATTCAAGAGTCCACGACCTTTGTTCTGTTGCTCTGGTGTCATATCTTTATTTTCCATCTGTTTTTCAGCTGTTCTAATGGTATTCTGAACATCATCCGTCAACTTAGAAGCTCTATTAAGTAACCACGCAGTTGCCTTTGAAGCTACAACGGTAGCCGCACCCGATACAGCTCCTGATAGTATTGGAGAATCCTTTATAGTATCTTTTTTTCCAGATAAAAATTCCTTAATATTTGATAGAACACTTCGTGTCTCCTTTTCAAGGGCATCTGGATCTTCAGGGAGTGTAATCTTAGCATTAGGATCGGAGGGTTCGTCTTTACTTCCAAAGATGAACTCTTTAATTTTTTTAAAGAGACTCTTGATAGCATCGATGATTCTCCTAAATATTCCTTTAGACTTTTGCTGAATTTCCTCGGCTTCAGTATAATACATTTTAGTGATATCATCATCTGTGCAATTCTCAAGCACTGCCTTCAACTCAATGTCTGCAAGATTCTGTCTATGCTCCATAAGCATCATGTCAAATTCATAATTGAGTTTAGCCATCATTGCATTAGATGTTGCTTCGATAATATCTACTTCATCATACATTTCACAAAACATCATATTCCACCCTTTCAACTGAAGAACTCATCGAATATTCCATTAATATCGTCAAGGAGTCCCATATCTGTAGATTCGAACATCTCATCAATATCATAATCGTCTCCCAGTATACGATCGATATCTCCTAAACCCATATTCTCAAAAATCGGATCTCCCATAGTAATGTAACCGTCATCGGTAAACTCTACTGTTATAGCTTTGTCACCATTGTTGTTTATAAATTCTTTCCATTTTTCCAGATCCTTTTCATTCAGATCTCCATTCTGTTTTGCAGCATTATAAACAGCCGCCATTTCCGTACTACTGAGAGATATTTTTTTCTTATTTCTATTTTTATTGGCGTCATTAATTCCAACCTTGCCATGACTAAATGCATATGATACTATCGCAGAAGGAACTTGTGCACCTCCGTATGAATACATCTTTTTATTACCATTTCCATTAGATGGATTTGCTCCATTGTTACCACCCTCAGATGCTGGTTCTTTGGATCCCGGATTTTTTTCTGGTGTACCTTCCTGTGAAGCTGGAGGTTCTTCGTTTGCACCGCCATTTGATCCATTACCATCACCATTTTCAGGAGTGTTTTCTCCCGGTTCCGGTGCCGACTTTCCTCCTTTTTTAAATTTGTCAATGATAGTGCCGATTTTCTCAACAAAGCTTTCACCAAAATTCGCTAAATTGGAGCTCATAGTCATAACTTCGCTCTTCACACTACCATCAGCTTTATCTGAAGAGCCTCCCCAGATAACACCTTTTAAACGATTCAGAGCACTAGTTATCTTATCAGAGAACTGCTGAAGATGGTTAACTTTTACTTTAGTTTTCTTACCATCCTCAATAAAGTTCTTAACCGCAGCACCTACGGCTGTAACGCCAGTGACGGCTCCTACACCACTTATAATCACCTTTACTTTATCTACTTCACTTTCCCCATCAGCATTCACTTTTTTAAATGTAAAGAATTTTTTAATTGCATCTGTAACTGAATTAATTAGATTAATAAATGCATTTGGGTCGTGATCAAGCTCAACTTCTTCGGAAGATTGGAGAAGTTCGGCGCTATTATTTTGCTTATTTCTTCCAAGAATTGCATTAATAATACCTTTAAACCATTGCTTAAATTTTTCCCATGCTTCCTTTACACCTTCAGTGTAAATATTGTATTCTCTCTCATACTCGGAAGCAAGGATGTCTTCTGTATAATTTTCAAATACAGCTTTAGCTTCAATCTGACTAAGATCAAGCTCATGTCTCATTACAACCGCTTCCATAGCATTAATGAGCCGAAGACTTTCTACCTCATTTCTTCTGAGTTCCTTTTCTATCTCGAGTTCAGACTCTGTTAAATAATCATACATAAATGCCATTTTAATGACACTCCTTTCAGTTAAAATAATTGATATGTTTCGACTTCCTTTACTCCACCTGCGGGAGTTCTCGAAGCCATACTATCTATTATATCATTATATGTTTTTATTATTTCTTTTATACAACGGAAGTTGTAATATCCGAAAGATGATACAAATATACGAATTCCTTCCAGAACTTGATCATTGTATTTTGTAGAATTTGAGACTGTAGCATCATTTGTGATGCTCTTTGTGACCAATACGAATTCGTCAAAGTTTCTGTCCAACTGAATAAATGCTTCAACTGTCACCATTGCCGTATCAATATTGGTAGTTGTAGACGGGTTCATTTCACCGCCAAATAATGAATCGACAAAAGCTTTGTCTTTGCTCTTTACCATTTCGAGAGTCTTTGATACAGATTCCGAATTAACAGAATCACTATCTTTAAGATCTGAAATTTTGTTAGCAAACTGCAAAAGTCCAGTAAAATAATCTGAATAACAATGAATTGCCATATTGACATCAATCATTGTAATCTTATTGAATGGATACGAATTGTTACGAATTCCCTCATATATTTTCTTTATCTCGTTTTCTCTTCCACAGAAAAAAGTCTTGATAAAGTCGGAATACTCTTTAAATAATTGAGTTGTGATGGCGGATATTTCTGTTGGAGTCGACGCTTGTTGTACGCCTTGACGAAAATCATTGATTATTTGATCAAGTGTTTCACTATAACTATTATTTTTCAATTCCATTAACATCTCCTCCTATCATAATAACTGAAGAGGAGAATCATTGACCTCTTTCTTGATTCCATCAAGGGTTAATAACTTATTGTCATCATGAAGCATGGCTTTACCCGCATTTACAGATTTTATATGATCAACTCTGAGTTTATCGGAAACTCTCAAACAAAGATTTTTTATCTTTTCTTGCTTGAGTAAAATAGCATCTTTCTTCTGTTGAGAAAAATCCCCATTTGCCTCAATACATGTTTTGTTCATTTCCAAAAAATAAGCTTGCTGAGCAAGACAATCTGAAATTCTCGCTCTAGTATTATAAAATCTGTATATGAGCTCACGGGTAACTGGAACTATTGCTAATGCCACAGCTATCACAAAACCAACACCTACTGCAGTTGCACCAGTAAAGTTATCTCTACCGTTTTCAATCATACCTTTAAGATAGCTTGAATAATTCATCTTTTCATTTACCATATTGAATTTTTTCAGCTGATCAATATAAAATGTATTAGCTCTGTACTTATTGTTTTTAAGTACGATGTCGAACGTTTGCTTTTCCGGTCTCTTTACAAAATCTACGAATTCATAAAGAATCGTCGAAACCGCCTGAATAATTGTATACACAAATGTGTTGTATTCAAGCATAACGTATTCATTTCGCATCATAAATCCCTTTCGATAGATTGATGAAAGAGATCTCATATTAGCAATAGCTGTTTTTACTGTATTGACATAGTCGATAACATTCTGAGCTTTATTATCAGATGCTAGCTTGAGGACATTTTCGAGTACCTCAATCATATTTGTGTATCCCTTGTATTCAACGATATTACCTTTAGAATTGGGAATGTCATCAAAATCAATATGGGATTTTGACACTACTGAATCATACAGTTTTTCGAGATACTTATTTGTTATCGGTGACTCAGTATCTTCGAGAACCGCTTGTATCTGACGTTGTTCACTACCCGTAGGATTCTCAGATTCTGTCAGTATATTGACAGCTGAGTACATTGGGTCAAAAAAGAAATACATAATAACTCCTCCTTCCTCATCTACTTATCATTCTGGTAAGTTCCTTACCAATTTTATTTGAGCTCATTGTAACTTCTCTTTCGAGTGTTTCAAGAGCATAAGTCTGATATGCAGTTTCTCCATCATATAAAATGTCGAGTGTACCTGTACCTTCATCAACGATGATGAAATTCATAAGGAATAATGACTTCATAAGTTTTATAGCAAACTTAGGATTTCTTAAATTAAATCCGTAGAGTTTCTCAACGCTATCTGCGTCAAATGCACTGATAACAATGGTGGATTGAGGAACAAGCTTTGTCTTTGAGAAGAATGCTCCTTGTGCTTTTGATACTTCCTTGAGTCTTTTTAATGTCGACCACCATGGAGATGAACCTTTAGATTTATTGGCAATATCCAACTTAGTACTATTAATATTAAGCAAGAGATCTTTAAAGAGTGATTTCTCTCCAGTTGTCCATCTAATGAAGTTAAAGAGGACACCGTTATCAGAAAGAGCATTCTGAAGATTAATAATCATCTCATCCGATTTAATATTATGAAGTACTACCTTGACACCAATAATGAAATCCATGAATTGTACAAATTCATTTTTATCGTTGATAGCCATGAGTCTGACTTGCATTGAATATGGTTGGAGATCATTGGCTTTCTTAACTTCACTGTCTTTAAGTACAGATGGTACGGATAGATTTCCACCGTATTGGATCTTGTATCTCTCTTTATCGATTTCTGCTTTGTTTCGCATACCTTGAAGTTCAACATCACGTTGATATTTAAGGTCTGCGGCATCTTTATCCATCTTATTTCTAAGCATTGTCATGCCAGTATTGTAGGCCATATCTGTGGCTCTCATTCCAATATCCGTTGCAAGTTTTCTATTATTCATCTCTCTTTGAAAGTTTTGGTCGATGCGTTTCATAGCTCTATCATGAGCATTATCAATGCCCTTAGTTTGTCTATACATATCGATATCACCATCAGGATTTCCGATAGCCTCATAAAAAGGACTATTGCCGATATTTGGAAACGGCTTATAGTCAATACATGATAATGCTTCTTCGAGAGATTCCTTATGGGATTCGAACACGCCTTTATTAAACTTATCGCTGAAATTAAATACAATCATTTTATTTTCAGCTTCATTAATATAGGCTTTTGTTGTGCCGTCATAGATACGCTCCATCAAAGCATCATATTCGGAATCACTTTCTGTACAGTATTCCTGATACAGGTCTTCCATTGTGGATTCCACTTTTATATTTCTGTGGAATTTCTTTAAAAACATATTTGGATTCTTGTCTACCGAGATATCGATAGTGTTGTTTGTTGACAAATATGTTTGAACGAATGATGCATAAACTCTTTCCAGAGTTCTTGCAATAGTTGATGCCATGTCGATCGGAATAGCATCCGACACAAGGCAAGGAAATTGGAGTGTACCATCAAGAGCACCACGAGTAATACTTTTACTCTTATTACGATCAATAATGTTTTTAGTACTTGATACGCTCTTAAGTATGTTGTGAAGATCTTCTAAATAACCCATACTCGTTCTTCCTTTCTTTTATCAAAATTTTTATATTATTGTTTTACAACGGGATTCTTATAAGAATAGCATTTTACATAAAAAAATAACACCACAGATTGGGTGGTGTTATTTTTCAAGGTTATCGACAATAAGGTTTTTCTGAGTGATCAACACCCACCCAGTAGCAGTCTTCATCATCATCAAACATACTGCAAACCTTATGACCTTCATCTTTAAGATTTACTCGAAGGTATCTGACGATTTCTGTTGCTCCGTAGTTATCTACACATCCTTCTTCATATCCAGAGATATTTATATGTGGGTCAGTTAGGATGGACTGTGACTGTACGCTTACAATATCCTTGCATACGTCGAACTCATCAAGAGTCCCCGTATAAATAAGAGTTGGGAATATCGCAACACTCGACATCTCTTTGAAATCCTGGACAACCTCGTCCTGAGATTTAGTGTTAACTCTCAGATCATCTGAGAGCAAGTTCTCGGAAATCATCATCATAACACCACGGTATTTGGGGTCAATTACCACAGTCCCAACGACGTTACCCCTGCCATCATACTTAAACTTATATGTTTGTGTTGGGAGTACTGTTACGCCGTCAATATCATAGAAATCTCCCGATACGAACTTTTCAACGTCATCATTATCATCGATGTCTCCATGTACATTTAAGATAAGTTCACATTTTTGTACCTCGGTTAGCCGATCCTCTGAATATATATAAAACATGTCTATCCATACATATTTTTTGGAATCCTTATTGTAATAAAGTTCCTCCGTTTTGTATATCCTATTATCTTTCTCGGTATCATGGTACGATTTAAGAATGTGGTGAGGATCATCATTGTCAACTATCCTTCTGAGATAGTAGTGACTAACCCCTTCTTCTTCGACCATACCATCGAATTCGATGTGAAAGCAATTTTCGTTTATTTCCTCAGTAGGGATATATTTATAAAAAGAACTCTCAACAGTTGGAGGATCTACATAGCCTTCATCATCACTATACTTACATGATGATATTACTTCAGGGCAGTTATCTCCGTTGTACTTAAATAACTGCTTACTGATGGCAATATTTCCTCTCACAACAAGCGTTGTCTTAAATGAGAGATTTTCCGGATTTAATAAGCTTTCTACCTTTTTCATCATTGGATTTAATGTTTTCATAATAAACTCACATTCTCCTACAACTTAGTTAAGGTGTGCAGGTTACCTTGTTTTACTTACACCATTATAATATATATATTAAATAGCAAATTACGTATAAAAAAGAAGAACTATTCAGTTCTTCTTTTTAAGTGATTCATTTATCAATATCAGGCTCATCTGAAAACCATTCGCTGAATTCCTTCACATCCGAACAGAAATTTGTAAACAGGTCATCGAATAACTCCATGAGATCGTCTATTCCAGGAGATTGCTCAACTGTACACATTTCCACAACTGCAACAGACTGTATTTTTGAAAGAAGTGACATCATGCGGTCAAGATTCTCCAGAATATCAGCTGCGAGATCTGTGGCTTTTGTCAATCTCCAATTATTCTTAAATATAGAGGTTTCGGCAGTAGTAATTACTCTAGAGAATCCAATATCGTTGAAAAGTCCGCAAACTTGATTGAGATTAAGGGACGCTATGGATTTAGCGATTTCTTCAGCACTTTTTAATTGCCGTATCTTGTCAAATTTGTCCATATACATCATTGACAACTTAGCGAGTTTCTTTTCTCTCTTAAACACTTTCATATCATTCATGATATAAAACCCAGCAATTGCAGACACAGATATCCCTAAAACAGCGGAACCGATTGACGCAAGAACTATTTTCTTTTTCATACTATTCTCCAATCCATGTTTTATAGACTTTCCATCTGTCTTTTTATCATAGCAATGAAAAGGAAATGACCCATGAATGATCATTTCCTTTCTGTACAATTACTCGTCTTATCTTCTCATAGTTTAATCTTTGTTTTTTTCTTCTTGTTCTTCTTACCCTTCTTTTTCTTTTTACCATAAACAACTTTTTCTCTGTCCTTCGGTGAAAGAAACTCTCCAGATAAGCAATCTGCAAACGATCTTGTACTACCATCGGAATATACTCCAAACAACGTTTTTTGGAGACCCTTGTTTTCGGATAGGGTTTTTGCAGCTTCAATCATAGTCTTCGCCACTTTCACTTTTCCCATTGGTATGTCCTCCTTTTTATATTAAATTACCTGATTATAATATATAAACAAATGAAAAGAATAAAGAGAGGTCTCAATAGAGCCTCTCTTTATTCATATGAAAGAAAAAAATACAATTGGGTAATGCTGAACCCAAATGAGGTATAGATGTGTGAGTGGACCGTTCACACATCCGTTGGTTGGGATAGCTGGATTCGAACCAGCGGAATGACGGAGTCAAAGTCCGTTGCCTTACCACTTGGCTATATCCCATCATAAAAAATAATATGAACCAGCCCAGAACGGATGTAAATTACCGCATATAAAAATCGTTGACGTATATCATCCGTTCCAGGAGTGGTTCTCTTCAGATAAACACCACTCGAACTATAAGGTGGTGTCAGTGGTCTCCCCGGAGAGATTTGAACCCTCGACCCTACGCTTAAAAGGCGTATGCTCTACCTACTGAGCTACGGAGAGATATTTTATTTCTCATTACATTTATGTTATTACTTAAATGAAAAATTATATATTCGTAACAATACCTTATTTTTTCATCTAAAAACATTAATATAAGCATTTTTCCATTTAACAAGAAAGGATGTGACGGAGAAATGGCAAGCTCACTGAAAGTGGGAGATAAAGTTATACTTAACACAGAATATGATTGGGATCACACACATCTTTGTTCATGGACAAAAGGATACACTTTCGAGGTATTACAAGTTGGTGCTGCAAGTCGTGGACCAGATTATATTGTGATAGGAATAAATGGGAAAACGACCGCTGCAGTTCATGAAAAAGATCTCACTCCTGTTAATCCCCCAAAAAAAGTAAAGGATAAACCAAAAAAAACAAAACCTAAAGGCCCGACATCTGATCAGATTGCGGGAAACGTACTTAAAAACGTCAGTAGTAATAATAGTGGTAAAACAGGTGGAAGGAAATTCATTCCTAAAGGCCAAGGCCGCGTAATGGAGACCGATCAAAGGTACAAAACCACGACATCTGACGAAGATCTGGACTTAAGACTCTTTGAAGAGCGTAAGAAAAAAGAAGCCAGTTATATAAATCTGATATTAAAAGATGATCCTTCTATTGTGCAAAATGCATATTCATATCCTGAAAAGAAGAGATTCAATTCAAGTTTGGGTAGATATGAATATAGCTATTATGCTGATTATGATAAGGATAGGCTACGATGGAAGAATTCTGCAAGCACATTTGGTGTACTCGATGATATGGATGAGATCAGAAAATCAATAAATACAGATGTTCGAGGAAAACAAAATCTCTACAAAAAATATCTCAATAAATATAATAAATTTAAAATGGTGTATGGAGACGATATGCTGTCCAAGACATTTGCACATGTGTTCTTCGTGAGACCTGATTGTAATATTTTTGCAGAGAATTTCAAAGACTATTCCCTTGTTCCAGCATTAGAGAATCTTCCAGAATTTTATTACGCTCGGCGACATTGCCCAGATATATTGAGACAATTGACTCAAAAACCGTATGGATACGGACATGAGTTTATGTTATATCCATCAAATAAGGTCAGATCATTTGAGGTTGCTGACGAGTATATAACAACCGATTCATATGGTCAAGGTTGTACAGGATATAAAATCCCGTATGGAAAGCATAATGTTGAAAGTAGAACATCCGACAAATTCTCTATATCGTATATAGATGACCGTGACCTACATCTTTACAACATGCATAAATTATGGATAGATTACATATCTTATATATACAGAGGTAAGATCACTCCAAGGAAGACATACATGCAAAATAAGGTAATAGATTATGCTACATGTCTTTATTATATACTCTGTGCAGAGGATGGTCAGACTGTAATATTCTGGTCAAAATACTGGGGTGTTTTTCCAACAAAAGCACCATCGTCAACATTCAGTTACACATCTGAAAATCCTGGGGGTATATCTAAGCCAGAATTTACTATAGAGTATCAATATGGTTGGAAAGAAGATTTTAATCCTCTTAGTCTAGTCGAATTTAATGAGCATGGTAATAACAATAAGTACAAATACATCGAACCATTTCAACATAATAAACTTGGACCAAGTTATACATGGTCCGGAGCCCCATTCATTGAAACTTTCAATTCGACTGAGAATGATGTTCCATATACATTCCGTCTAAGATTTAGACCTTAATAGTTTAAAAGAAAGTGAGGTAGATAATTTTGGCTAGTGCAGTAACATCAAACGAAAATGTCATTATTACTCGAGACTATACCGACAACTTCTCAATAAAAGATAGCGCTATAAACAAGTTAGGGCCCAAGTACTTCGAGGGGGTAGATCTATCTGGATTAAATGTTGGAGAACTTGGATTTGTTCTTGAACAAATTGCAAATATAACAGAGGACGCATTCAATACGTCGTCAGTAATGATGAATGAAGCATTCCCAAATAAAGCAGTTATGCCAGAATCAATATATTCTCATGCTGCTATTTTTCAATTAAATAATGCCTTCACACAATGTGGACAATGCTCATTTATATTTCTTTTACAACAAGATGATATACTTAAGTATGGTACAACTGTAGGATCGAAAACAAATTTCTACATTGACAAACGAACAGTAATTAATGTTGAGGATATCCCATTCACGCTCGATTATGATATAGAAATAATAGCTCAAAAGAACTTCAATAATGGAATATCTAGCTACGATTATGCAGCCCAATATATAATAGACGACAATAACAGTATTTCGTCTGTAAACGACCCTTATCTCAAGCTAAGAGAGACTTCGAACGGGTACCTTATTCTTCAGCTGACTGCACACCAGGTTGTGAGAACCGAAATAACCGATACAATTATAAGTAACTCGAAGATTAATTATCCAGTATTGACGTTTTCTTTTGAGGATAACTTAGCTGGATTCGATATCTTCTACAAATCACCAACCGACACATCTTACACACAATTAACAAAGCTTATCAAGTTCTCATTACCCGTAAAAACACCGTTTTGTTATTATAAACTTAAAGATGATCAAACTATAGAAATTACTTTCTCTTCAAGGGATGGTTATTTCCAGCCTGACTTTAACTCTGAAATTAAGATTGTCACATACACTACCCTTGGAAAAGATGGGAATTTTGAGATGTACACCGGAACAAAGATAGAATTTCAGTTATCTTCAGAGAGGTATCCATATAATAGTAAGATGGTGATCTCTGCAAAACCTATATCAGAATGTGCTGGTGGGGCTGAAAGACTTTCACTCGAAGCATTACAGGCTCTTACGGTAGAATCATATTCTACTGCAAACGAATTGTCCGATGACAATGATATCATGACATACTTCTATAACTACAAATATAGGTACGGAAATGAGATCCTTGTAATAAAGAGACGAGATGATATTACTGAAAGACTTTTCTCAGCATTTCTGCTTCTGAAAAATGATACATACATTTATCCAACTAACACCATGAATATAGATTTATCGGAATCTAGCTTTGACTCTTCTGACGAAGAAAAAAATAGATTTACTCTAAAACCAGGTCATGTTTTTGTTTATGATGATACTAAAACATCGGACAACACTCTGAGATTAATTCCTGGGGTAATGTCGTATGAAAGTGAAAAAGTTGCCGAACTGATGACCGAGTATGATTTCGTATATACTAATCCGTTCTTAATATCATTAAATAAACGACCGAATGCTGTAGGTCTTTATAAGTCCATAGTATCTCAAACTTGCTCCTTGGACTATGTGAGTGCCAACCCAGATATATTTAGTCAATTCATAACATCTAAAATCAATATCACTCGTGAATTGGAGGAAAAGTCTGAGTACACTATGTCACTTTCGTTGATTCCTTCGGCATCATTGGATGATGATGAGATAAAAAATAGATATATAAACACTCTGGGTTCATATGAAAATAACTATGTTCGAGTTATTGTGGCTCTGATCGGATCTGATAATATGGAAAGGGGATATATCGAATTATATCCATCATATCAAAATCCAAATGATCCAAGTAACATCACCTTTAGCGTTAAACTTGAAACAGATGATAGAATTCGGACAAATGGAGAATTTGCAATATTAAATGCTGTTAAAGCTAAGGATTTTATCAAATCCGACAATGTGTACATTCCTATATCTGATGCAAAAGTGAATGTATATATCCTATATAAAACCGGAAATCTCACAACCAATAGATTTGAGCAATACGATGAATTTAAATCGACTGGTATAGAGGAATTTGAAGTTAGTAATATATACAGCAACCGTAATGATGGTTTAACATATATTGAACCAATGAATATGATGAGAAGCACTGTAACCTTTAATACAGTAGGTGATGATATAAATGCTCATCTAACACTTCTCCCAGTTATCAAGGCCGATGTTGTCTCAAACGCTACAAACTTTGACACTTTCATTAATAAACTGACACAGAATTACAGATATATTGAGGAATGTCTACCTAGATTGCGAAATAATACTCATATAGATATCAAATTTTATAATACCTACGGTAGGAGTAAGAATTATTATATTGGTGACGAACAAGAATTAATTAACAGGGTCAACATAACTATCAAGTTCAAAGTTAGTATTGTTGATGGTACTGATGATATTGAAATAAGAAAAAATCTCAAAACCTTCATTAAGGAGTTTATTGAAAGAGTGAATTCCTCTGGTAATAATGATCTCTTTATATCTAACTTAATCCGAGAAATTGAAACTAACTTCGCATCGGTGCATCACCTTAAATTTATGGGGATTAACGATTATGATACAAATTACCAAACTATAAGTATTCGTACAACAAATTTAAACGAACTAACAAAAGAAGAACGTCGCCAGTATGTGCCCGAGATTCTAGTGGCAGACTTAGATAATATCATATTATCTATAGATGTCGAGAAAAACAGTTAGTTAAAAACTTAAAAATTAATAAAAGAAAGGTATGAGCTTGAATGAATGATACAACTAATCAACTTCAGCGAGAAGCTGAAGTTTTGGACTTCATTAATAACAAAAATAAAGAAGATTCTATTCAACGTGATTTTACTAATCTGAACAGCTCTCCGGAAATAAAGCTTAGAAAGCTTGACTCTGAATGTTCTAAGGGAACATCCATTTGTCTTGATACAATACTTGGAAAAATATATAAAGACGCACTCCCATTTGAGGACCCTCAGAAACAATGCTCTGATGATACCGCTAGGTGGATTATGCACGATTATATATCCAAGAGAACAAACGGTAAAGGTTCCGAATATTATATAAGGGAAGCAATTAAGAAAACCAATTCTCCGACACTGAAAATGATTCTTAATGAAGCAGAATCTCTTGTTAAGGAATTTTATGAGGAGAAAGCAAAGGATATCGGAACAATAGACATCAAAGATCTTGATTTTAAGGTTAATCTAAATCAGGATAAACTTGATAAATTAACTAAGAAAATGGATCTGGATGAAGTGTCTGAAATCATTCAGAAAAATGTGCAAGACACATTACAACAAGAGGCTGACAGAGCAAAGAAAGAAGAAGAATATAGAAAATCCATTGAGGATAAACTGGCGGCTAACACTGATGTCACCGATGACGCTTCTATGGAATCTGCTATGGACAAGATGATCGAATTATCAGGTCAACCCAAAGTATATCAGGCATCTTTGTTTGAATCTATTCTTCTCGGAAAGGCATCTAACATCAATGAATCAACTTCTAATTCGGATTTACTTACCGAAAGTATTCATGAGTTTACAAAGCTCAATATAAGCAAAGCTCTAAAACTTGAAAGCTTCGATTTAAGGAAATTAAGGAGTATGGCTGATAGCTACTTAGCAGGCTAATTAAAATAATAAGAGTCTGAGGATTTTTCCTCAGACTCTTATTTACTTACCTGTCGTATGTATATAGTGTCCCCAATATCAGTGATATTAATAAGCAAAGATATTACTGTTCCCGGTTTGGAGATATTGTCAGTTATCAAAGACTTAATAGAAGATTTTGAGTACTTAGACGACTTAACAACTATCTCAGTTTTATTTGTATTTATATTGAACGGTATATCTTTTTTTTCTAATAACTTTGATATTTCGTCCATTATATCATATGAATATTTCTTTGAGTTGTCATATTCTTTTTTCATAGATCCCATTGTTATATCATCCTTCCATTTGCAATGTTTTTAAATGGTTGTTTGACCATGGGTATTTTTTTATCACGGATTTTCGTCAGTATCATCAGAGCCATCGGTAGTCTCAGTCGTATCGCCGGAATCTGGTAACTCTGGTTCAGAGTCGATAGGATCATCATCAACTACTGGATTATTATTTGATTCAATAATAGCGTCGATATCTGACTTATTATACACCACAGAAGAATTGTCCAAAACTATCTCGGAGTCTATAAATATAGAATCAACTTTCTGGTCAATCTTAATTAGGTAGTTATTTCCCTCACATGGAATTTCACACATTACCACTTCAGTATATTCTGGTGGAATTTGGAGCTCAGCCGGTACAACCATTTGGTCAATGATTGTACTGCCAGTATGTGCATTTGTAAGAAAATGTGAAGAATAATCATTAAACAGCATGTGATTTTCATGATGAAGATTATACTGGCAACAAGATGAATGATATATTCCATGGTCAGTGATCTGCTCATCAGCTTCAATCACATACTTGTTTTCACCAACAGTAGATGATACTATGAACTTATTAATTTTGAGCGTGTATGGATGTTGGATATACGGTTTTTTAATACCGTATGACGATATTATTGGAACCCTTATTTCGAATCGGCTATCGAATATCATAGCTTTTCTGTATTCAAGTATATTTTCCTCTCTTACATCAGAATTAATAATAGCATCATAATATCTTGCTTTCACAGAAGTGGTTCCTGAACTTATAACCTTGCCATCATTATTATACAATACATATTCGACGCTGACAATATAGTCTTCATTTAAGTCAAGCAGTTCTTTGATTTTTTCATTTATTAAAAAATCCTTCATAAATGCCACTCTCTGTGTATTACATTCTGTTATCAAATCTGAATGATACATATACGACTCGATCTCACAGTAGGTGTTATCCCGAAATCTAGTTTGAATAGCAGATGATTTGTAATCAACATTATCCGGCACATATATACACTGCCCATCGTGAATGGTGAAATATTTACCGTTGAAATATCCATACGATTGTTTATTCATAGATTTTAACCTTCTTTCTCATTTTTTGTTCATTATATAAACTGTCATATTTTTTCATATACTCAATCTTTATCTCTATTCTCGGCTTAGTAGAATAGAACTTTTTTGAACTTCCCTCTATTATTAATGAGTCATCAAATAAAAGAGTTCCCTGTATCATATCTGAGTATGTTTTACCAAGATTATCCCAGTCAGGTTTAGATATCGGGCGTATATACCCCATTTCTGCAAGTATTTTTTCATCATGCTTCATACCCTTCGGAATAGGAAGATATGAATTACAATAGAACTTACAGGGTGTTGTAATCATATCTATATCCTGTTTAATTATAAACTTTTTAAAGATATCTTTATTATCTTTTGCCCCCATCACATAAAAAGTATTCATAAATCTGTTACATCTGGGTCTAGGAGTAGCTTTTGGAAGTAAGTATATAATAAAGTTTATTTCGTTCCACTCCATATGGAGAAGTTCGTTGAGTTTTCCGGTTTCAGAATATTTGTTATTTTTACATTTTTTAAAGAGTTCATCAAGACGTTCCATTTGATCAAATGGTATATCGCCATACAAATCTTTATAATCAGATTCAATTTTTTTCATTATCATACCCCCGCAATAGATGCTATGAGATATTCAAGTTGTCCACGGACCGCAATATTAACTGTGTCTTCGATTATAGTTCCAAAGTTTTGTTTAACAACGGTTACAACTCGTGTCATTCTGTTTTTAAGCTGTGGTGTAGTAAGATTAACCCCACAATTAGTTGCAATATATTCTATTAGGCTTGAGTTAGATAGGAACATCAAGATATCCCCCGATGGAGACATATTTAAATCCGAATACAGATCGGTTATATTTAATGTAACCTTACATTCATTTGGAAATCCGTCAACTGTCCATGCATCACCAGACGGATTTTTATCTATCTGTATTGAACTTACGATTCCCATGTTACATGCAAACACTCCCGGATAATACGCTTTTATTAAGAATGGAGAACTATAAGTATTTGCAGTGGCCTGTTTCGGGATAGTAAGAGCCATTAAATGGAAAAGTGGAACCAACACATTCATGAAATAACTGTATTTATTTCCATATGGGGCTCTCAGATCAATAGTAATTGAATAAGACTTTGTATACTTACTATTTTGATATATCTCTGGGAAAATCATATTCTCACCTTTGATAACATTGCTGATATTTGAGCTCAATCTTTGTATTATTCCACTGATGGTTCCGTTAAATTCCTCAGTGAGTTTGGTTGTCATGGCATCGGCACCATCTCCCACAGCTTTAGCAAAAGCATCGGCATCAAGACCTCCGGAGTTTCCTATAAACGCAATTTCTTTACTCATATCAGTGGCAGAATTAAAAATCCCTTCCAGTTGAGATGCCCCTGTGGTATTATCAGCACTTTCGGATAATCCGGAACTTGCATCTACGTAAAACTGAACAAAGTTCATTTGGGTCATCATGTCCTCTAAGACTTCTGTGAGAGTTGCGTCATCGTTATCTTCAAGTGCCCTAACCGTTCGGTTACTAGTGGTTTCCCCTTTTCCACTTATTAAATTTAAAAACTTTTTACCATATGTCTTAAGGGAATCAACCATACTAGACATGGCTTTCTTCGTTTCTCCCCATATAGCCGTAGTAGCATATGCATAATTTGAAGCCGTCCACCTGTAATTTTTCCAGTCATATGCTGTAAGGGGGGTGCCGTCGATTTTTTCTCCCCCTAAATCCAGAAGTGCTGCAGCAGTTGCACACATGATGTTCACATACTTCATATATGACAAATAATCCTGTTGAAAATCATAATATCTGAGTTTGTCATGCATCTTCTCATCTTTAAGAGCTGAGAATAGAACTGAGATATCTGAATTAGCCGCAGACATCAGTCCATATGTTATGCCCTGTTTGTTCTTTGCTGCGGGTAGATAGAGTGGTTTTCCTGGTATAAATGTTACAACTGGAGCCTCAAACATAATATTTTCGGCAAATGTTCTTCCTATTAAACTATCTTTGCTTTTCTTAGAAACTGAATATGTGCGATAATCACAATAATGTGTATATTGATGAGGGATACCAAATAGTCTCATCGAATATTTGAGTATTTCAGATGAAACGGATTTCTTTAGTAATTCTGTTAATCCGGATTCAATACCTTTGGATGTTAGCACATTATCTTTATCCTTATATTTAGCAAGGGGATCTGGTTTGCTTGCCGGTTTAGTACTTCCATCCGAGTTAACAACTGTAAGTGTGCTTATGTCCACGGCAGCGGTTACTGCACTTCCCAATCCTATAACAATACGACTATCTGGTAGGCCTTCCCCGCCAACCTGAATGACATCGTATGTTGTTTCTCTTACAAATGAACACAAATGAGTACCATTAACATCATATTCAGCAGTTGTGGTGACTTTGTCTCCAACCTTAACTGAACTTGCCATTTTCATCAATTCCTTTCTTATAAAATATCTTACAATATTGTTTTTTGAGGGATAAATAAGAAGAGCACATAATGTGCTCTTCTTTATATTAATCATTAAGATAATCGATTAATGCCGATCTTTCTTCTGGAGTAATATCTCCACAAAGTTCAGCTTCATAAATTTCTTCGAGAACAGATTCCTTTTGGACTTTGATTCTGGCCGACATCTCTGTTTCAGCATCATCAATAGCTGTGATAACTTTGCTTATTTTCTTCTTATAGTTATCTGGGAGTTTGGATGAATCAATTTTCTTAAGGGATGCTCGTATTTTTGAAAGATCGTTTGAAACCTTGGTATCAGCATTTGTTCTCACGTATGTTATAACTATGAATATGATAGAGATAATTACCATTAACATGGTTCCAAGTATGGGAACGAAAAGTGATGAATTCAATAATGTCCCCATAAAAGCTCCAATCCATGATAATACAACACCAACTAACCAAGAGATTTCAGTTTTCCTCAGTTTCTCTGGCTCACGTTCCAGTAATTTTGCAGCAGCTATAAGGTCTTCCCCATTCTTGTCAATATATTTTTTAACTTCTTCTGGTCCGTCGTACTCATCAGGCTTTGTCTCTCGGATAGTCCTAATCCGTTCAACGAATTTCTTAAGTGGATTCATGCTTCCCTCAGTTAAAACGGATAAAAGATTGTCTCTTGTGTAAAGATCAATTTCTCCATTATTCTCTGCTTCACAAATAGCTAATTC
>OBLI01001785.1_pt1 | contig 19991 bp, 13 predicted proteins | sample 1519701 | NCBI WGS metagenome assembly OBLI01 (sample SAMEA3663005, study PRJEB22513) | pig gut metagenome | biome: pig gut; feature: pig-associated habitat; material: faeces | place: France | collected 2012
AGTCGTTGACATGCTCCTGCACTATACCCTTCATGGATATATACACCGGTTCCTTCGTACCGTTGGAGTATATGCATGCCTCCTTGAAGAAGTGGCCGAGTTGTCGTGCGTCGTATGTCACCTTCAGCGTGAATTCCTCGCCCGAAGGAATCTCTGCCTTGGGATATTCGGTGGATATACATCCGCAGCTCACCCTCACGTCGGAGATGGTAAGTCGCTTGCCGCCTTTGTTCTTCATCTTGAACGAGGCAGTCACCGGTTTGTTATACTCCACCTTTCCGCAGTCAATCTCCTTGTCGATCACCTGCAGTTTTTGGGCGTTGAGGGGCAGTGCAATCAATAGCAATAAGCCCCCGCCTAATCTCCCCGATGGGAGTAATCGTATTATGTCTTTTATCTTCATATCTTTCAATATTTTTTAAGTCCACAGATTATCACAGATTCCACAGATTTTTTTTTTAGGCACGGAAAACCACAGCTTTTTCAAAGACACGGCTTTGGCTCCGCATTGATATTAACCACAGCTCTTCGTTATTACGGCTTGCTTGCGCAAGTTCACGGCTTAGTTTGTCTCAGCGCAGCCTAGCCGTGTCTTTTTTATTAAAAAGCCGTGTTCATCCGTGCCTAAAAACTTGTCATCCGTGCCTAATAACTTGTCATCCGTGCCTAATTCCTAATTTGCAACTCCTCGCCTCCCACGGTAGCCGAGAACTCCGGGCTATAAGCGCATTGCGCCGAGCAAGTGCCGGTTTGATATGTTCCGGTGCGGTCGATGAAGTATTCCGTCTCAATCACGCGCTTACCCTTCGGCATGGCGTTAAGATAGAAGTTGGTGGTGTTGTCCTTCGGTGAGCAGTATATGCCGCTGCGATAGCCCGTGAGTTGCTCCACGGGTTGCATGCAAGCCGCACGGCGGTCGATAATCTGCACGAAGTCAAGGTCGCGGTCGGCAGTCACTGTGATTCTCACCTTCACCTTCGCGCCCACCTTCAATCCCTCCTTCGGCAGGATAATCTCGCGCTTCACCGTCAGTCCCTCTCCACTCTTTCTCACGTCGGTGGCTTTCTGCATATACTGCGCATAAACAGCGCCCCATGAAGTGCCCTCCGACGACTTGTCGAATGTTACGGTCTTTATCTTCTTATCCACCTTGGTGGCAGTCTTCACATATCCCATACCCGCAGTGGCCTTGGGCATGTCGAGCGGTTTGCCGTCGATGGCTATGCTTGTCTCTTCCTTCGGAGCCAGCAAGTCGGTTGACGACATGAGGAAGGCATATACGGCGTTCACACTGTTGATAGGAGTGCTCCACATCTGTCCTCGCTTCTCCTGCAGCAACCATCTCTGCATTTCGGCTATTGTCTGCTGTTCCTTCGGAGCCACGAGAGTCATTGCCTCGATGGCAGCCACCTGAGTCGGTATGCGGTAGTCACACCACGAATATCCTGCACGCTGCGTCTCAAAGTATCTGCCCATGTCCTCCTTGTATGTGGTGTATTCCTTTAGGCTCTTCACATAGTCGGCAGCAAGTCTGCGTTCCCCGTTGCGTGCGAGCACCACGGCGGTCATCGCCTTGTCGTATATCGACTGGTTCTTGATTTCCTTCTTCATCAGCGAGATGAGATAGTCGGCGGCTGCCTTCACGTCGCCTTGCAGTTGGCGCCCGTCGATGGCATTTGTATATAGGTATTGCAGATGGAGCGACGAGAAATACTGGTTCTTGTCTTTCTTCATCCTCTTCACGTTGTTCACTATCTCCTTGTCGAGGAACGAGTATGCCTGCTTCTTCATATGTTTCACGTCCTCGTTTTCGCCAGCCAACATCTCCATGCGTGCTATTGTCTGCATCACGTTGGCGGTCATATATGCAGAGCCCTGCATACCCTTCCACCAGCTCCACGAACCGTCGTTGTTTTGCAGTCGTCCCAACTTGTCGATAGCCGAAGAGATGCGGGCGTTCATGGTGTTGTCGTCGAAGAAGTCGCCTAATGAGCGCTTGATGTCCTCCTCCTTGTCGGCATCCGCCATCCACGGAGTCTCACTCAGCAGCAGGTTTTTCAGTTCGCTGTTGCGGCTGAGGTTGCTCATGAGCGACTCACCGCCGTTGCGTGCCTCCTCCTTCCACATATTGAACACCGACCTTATCTTCGGGTTGCTCTCGGCGATGTGCCTGCCTATCGTGTTGGCATATAGCGATGTGCTCTGGTCGATCACGTTGTTCTCGTTGGCAGTGGCTATCGAGGGCAGAGCCTGCACCATCATCCACGCGGGGTTGTTGGTGTATTCCACTGTCAGTCGGGCGCTGTTGTCCCTCACCGGCAGCAGTTTGTCGATATTCACCGTCTTCACTCCCTTGTCCGTCTGTGTGAACGACACCGTCTCGGTCACTCTCTCCCTGTTGGGCAGAATTGGCAGGTAGTGCTGTTCGCCGTCAGAGAAGGCCTTGCCGTTGTCGCTCTTTCCGTTGGCCACAATCTTGCATATCACGAGGGTGGGTGTGTCGTCGGTGGGAGCGAAGTCGAATGTCACTGCGCTTGTCTTGTTGAGCTCCACAGCGAATGGTTTGCTCTCGCTCATTATCACCTTTCCCGTCTCGGGGTCGCTCAGTTCCATACGGATGTCGCCTTTCACGGGAGCGTTGCCCGTGTTGAATATCTTTGCTGCTATGGTTGTCTTGTCGCCCATACGCACGAATCTTGGCATGTTGGGTTGCACCATAATCTCCTTCTGCGCCACCGTCTCGCCCTCAAGCAATCCGAATGACATTCCCTGCGTGTGAGCCAATCCCATGAATCTCCATGAGGTGAGTGTCTCGGGCAGTGTGAATGATATCACTGCGTTGCCCTTCTTGTCGGTGATGATGTTGGGGTAGAAGAAAGCCGTCTCGTTCATGTTCTCGCGGATTGTCTCCTCACCCTTCTCTCCTTCTCTGTCGCTTTCTTTAGCGGCTTTGGTTTTCATATCGATGTTGGCACCGTCGGCCATTACCATCTCCTCCACTGCCACCATGTTACCCTCGCCGGGCACCATCTTGGCGGCGGCAAATTGTACACCGCCCTTCATCATTACACGTGTTGAACTTGGGAAAAATCTTCTTCCATTGAGGTCAAACAGCGATTCGTCGAAGTGTGACAGTTGTAGTTGTGTGAAATTAATCTTTGACAGCTTTGCCGAGGCCGAGAACATCAGTCGTTGTCTGAATGCCGTCTCCCATGATGTGTAGGGCAGGGGAGAGGCGAGACTCACGTTGAAGTTCCAGTTATGCTTCACTATCTGGTCGAGCGAAGCGTCGTAGAGTGTAGCCATCAGTTGGGCGTCGGCGGGTTTGCCGTTGGCGTCGAGTATGCTCATTGTCCATTGCTCCTTCTGTCCCGGTGTTAGTCGGTCGCGGAATGTTGTCCACTTCATTTTCAGATGGTTGTCGGGCAATGGGCGTTGTATTGTCTTCGATGCGCTCATCATCTTGCCGTCCTTCACCCATGCGTATGTCAGTAGAAGTCCGTTGCCGTATGCTTCCTTGTATTTGAATGTGCGGTTGATGAGTGCGTTGCTGATATCCTTGCGTCCGCTCTCTATCACCTTGTCGCCGGCGATGATTGAATACACCACATGCACGTCATTGCGTGATGATCCTGCCTGGAATGTCACTGGCGTGTTGTTGTCGGCAAAGCGTTCGCCCGAGAGGTATATCCACTGGTCGGTGTCGGTGCAGGGCTTTGTGTCGTTGAGATTGAACACAACGAAATCCTGCCTCAGTGTGTCGCTGTCGCACAGGGCATACAGAGAGTGTTTTCCGGAAATCAGTTTCTTTGGCAACAGGATGGGAGTCATCGTGCGTCCTTCAAGCCATTCGCCCTCGTCGATTCTCATTCTCACTGGAGTATTGACGTTGATGCCCGCTTGGTTCTTCAGATACACCGTCACGCTCTTAAGACTGTCGCCCAGTTCCTTGTCGGCTATGCTGCTGCTGATGGCAGTGGGGCGGCTGCCGAGCGGCACACTCATCTCGCCGCTGTGCGTCTCTCCGCTGATGTCAGTCACGTCTGCCTCCACGGTGAAGTTGTAGAATCTCCTCACTCCCGTCTCCTCGGGCAGAATGAGAGGCAGTGTCACGTCGAATCGTCCGTCGCCGTCGGTGATTGTCTCCTCCTCTTTTATTATTACGTTACTGTCGTCGGTCCTGTACCATGGCGACCACCACAGTGAGGGTCGGCGCACCACACGGTATTTCACCCTTGCGCCCTGCACGGGCACTCCGGCATACGACACAGCCTTCGCCTCGATGCTCAGAGTGTCGCCACCCTGGTATCTCGTGTTGATGGTGGGGAATTCCACCTTGAATGATGGTCGCTTGTATTCCTCCACTCGTATTCTCACACTGCTGCTGCCCACCGAGATGCGGTAGTTGCCCGACATTCCGCCTTCGGGGATGTTGAATTCCGTGTTCAGTGTACCGTATTTGTCGGTTGTCACCTCCTGCTCGTCCACCACGTTGCGGTTGGCGTCGCGCATCACCACCGTCATCTTCATTCCGTCGAGGGCGCGCGCCTTTGTCCATGAGTCCTTGGCATATACTATGACGGCCACCTTCACCTTCTGCCCCGGGCGGTAGATGCTGCGGTCGGTGAAGATATTCACGTCCTGCTCCACCTTTCCGTCGGCGTCGTTGAAGTTAAATCCGCTCCATATCGAGCTTTTCAGGCATGCCTTGTCGTTGGCGGTATATGTGTAGTATTCCAGCGAACTCCTGTTGCTCATCTCGAATACAGCCTCACCGTTGGCATCGCACGTGAGAGTCTCCGTCTTGGCCTTTGCCGACAGTTGCTTCACGTTGATCTTAGCTCCGCCCACCGGTTGACCGCTTGTGGCGTCCACCACCACAAACCTCATCTTGTTGCCCGGCAGCGACTGCGTGATGGTCATGAGGTCGCTCACCCACAGCAGTTGTCTGCAAGTGTTTGTGGCGGGGTTGGATGCCACCTCCACGAGATACACTCCCTTGGGCAATCCCTCCACCTTGATGGAGTCGTTCACAATCTGATAGTTGGGGATGCCGCCGAAGTTGGCGGTCTTTGTCAGTGTGGGATATTCCGCCGTTCTCGCCTTGATGAGCTTTAGGTCGTTGGCGTTCGACAGCGTGTAGTTTCTGCTACCATCTACATCCACCTTATATATACTCATGGTCAATGTACCCACGTTTCTCACCTTGTTGAGCTTCGCCCAGAAATCCGTGCCCGCCCTTTTCACGCTTTGGTCTATTTCGACGGTGAACATCGAGCGTGTCAGTTCCTTCTCCGCTTGGCGCAGTTGTCCCATGCCCTGCCATTCGCCCCATTTGTCGAGGGCGTAGTGTATGTATCCTATACGGTCTTCCACGCTCACGTCTTTACATCTCGACATAGCCCAGTAGCGCTCGATGGCCACCTCGCCAGCCACGTCGAGGTCGGCATACACGTGGAGCACCGAGTCGAGGGCGAATACAAAGGGTGATTTCTTCACTGCATATTTTCCCGCGTTCTCCTTCACCTCCGTCTGCACGTATTTCATAGCCGACAGACAAGCCGCGCGCCTGTTGCCGTTCTTGTTGTAGTATTCGTACATCGGCAGATACTGCCTCGTCTCATTGCCGACGACGCTCAGCAGGTCGCCCCCGAAGATATTGGCGTTAGTGCCCTCCACGATCATCGGTTCAAAATCTCCCGCCTTGGTTTTGCCGAGCAATTCCACGTTGGCGATGGCAGCCTTGCGATATTCGGCAGCCTTGGTCTCGTGTCCCTTCCCGCCGTCGGTGTCGAGTCGCTCGCCCACCGAGTCATATATCCTGTATAGCACAGCGGCATACACAGCCTTCAGTGCCTTGTCCGAAGCCTTGTCATAGGCGTTTTCCACCCTTTTCACGGCTGGCAACAGTGAGTCGGTGTTGATAATGTTGATGGCGCGTATCGACTGTATCTTCGCCTTCAGCAGTTGGCCGTAGGCCTTTTCTGCCTCCGCCTTGTCGGCTATCTGTGTCAGCAGTTCATACTCCGTCTTTGGCAGGTCCTTGTCCTGAGCCGTTTTCACCTGTTTCCACATCGAGGAATAGTTCTGCGCACTTGTTGTGGCGGTCAGCATCGAGAGCCCCAACAGCATTATGGTAAGCATTTTTTTCATGTCGTTCAATTGTTTCGTGAATAATTCCGTTTTATAACATAACACCTTCTGTCGTGTATGCTTGCATATTCAGCCTACAAATTTACAAAAAAAAAGCATACCACTGCTATTTATTAATGAATATTATGTTTTCTTCATTACGTTTTACTCTTTAAGAGTAAATGTAGAGGCACGGATTGACATTTTTAGGCACGGAGGGCATCCGCATCGAAAATCTGTGATAATCTACGGATAAAAAAAGCGCTGCAACGCTGCAACACTGCAACGCTGCAACGCCGTAACGCTTACTTACGGATTTTCACATACCTTCCGCTCAAGTCATCAATCATCAACATCTTGCGATGCACCCACGAGCGAAGCGTACTCTTGCCGTCGCCAGCCAACCCCTGGGCTTTCCTTATTTCAAGGAATTCGTTGTAGGTGAACTCCTTAGGCAATACCGCAAACATATTCTGCGGGATAGGAGTGTGGGTGTTGTTGTCCTCTTTGTCGAATACCTCAGTGATCTCGTCGCCGAAGTGGAAAAATTTCACCCACATGTCACGACGAACGGAATATGCCACATATTCGGCTATCGACCTGTCCCATTTGTAGTCGTTGAGGATATACAGGATATTTGCCTTCAACCACCCGATAACTACAGCACGGTAAGACATGATGCGATACCCCTCGCTCTCACACTGGTCGGCAATGTCGTTATGCTCATTGAGCATCTCCTTTGCCAACTTGTCTGCCTGTGCGCACTGCACAAGTCCGCTGGCAGCATTCAGTTTGTCAACATACTCCCTGATCTTCTCCTTGTAGGCATCGTCGTAATCTCCAATCACTGAAATATCCTGACGTCCCTTGGGCACGAGAATAGTGTTCAGATTAAGACGGCTCAGCGTACCGTTCGACACCCATCTCTTTGTGATGAATGAATGTGCAGATTCACGTGTGCAACTGGCATTCCACACCCATCTAACAGTGTATTTGCCATTCACCGAATCTATCCCGACCCTTTTTTGTCCCCACTTTGCTGAATCAAAGGCGTACCTGATTAATAGGCCCACCGAATCAACACCTTTGTTGCTTATCTGATTGAGCATCTCAATCTCATCGACGCAGGTAATAATTCTTCGTTCACCATTGTTTTCGGCATCCACGAGCGATTGAGCCAATGCCGCAGGCGTGAGGTCGGTGTCCAGACGCTGGATGATGATGTCCGAGGGTCGCTTCTGCCTGTCCTTCTGCGAACCCTTGCCCCAGTTGTTTTGTCTCCACTGAGTCTCGCGCTTCTCGTTCTGTTCGTCGCTCTCGGTGATGTCGGCAAGCACTATCTGTATGGGCATGTTCACGTTTCCCTTACCGATTCCTTGTCTTCCTATAAGTGGCGAGGAGATGTTTGCCTCTCGCGTACATCCATCTATATACTTAAACTTAACCCCATGTAGGTGAGCGCACAACGAAGGCCATATCGACTCTTCAACCATAGCCTTAAACTTCTCCGGCACCTTAGACGAAAGGTGTTTCAAAAATCGTGGCATGCGTTGAGGACGTTGAGGCATACTTGCGCCCCTCACGTTTGAGTCGTTCTCGTCGTCACCCTTTCCTGCCCCCAAAGCCAAGTATTTCAGTTTGCGATCCTCTTTCAATGCGTCGAGCACCTGCTTCAGCTTATATGGCATTCCCTTCCTGGGCTCCTTCAAGGCACTTTCTATTGTCCTGCGCCACTCATCCATGGGGAATCCGTCATAACGAGGTATGACTTTCTCAAGCACCTCCTGCGAATAATCGCAAATCGACCTCAGCAACATCGCCAACTCAAATGTCCTCACGTTTCTGTCGCCCATGCAAGGCTCCTTGCCGTCGTAGAACATATCCCAGTATTTCTTGATGATGGCAGAGTAGGGGATGCCTTGATAGGATAAATCAGATGCCGCCGGTTCTGGCTTATTTGTTATCACCGTTTCCGGCTGTTTAGCCACTGATATGCCTTCCGCCTTCTCCGCCTCAAACAGCCCCTCGTCAAGGAATATCAAATCTTCCTCGCTTGCCGTCGTGGCAAAGAACACCCTCGTGACATCACGAGCCCCCTTGTCGAAAGGTATCCCCAATATCTCGCTCACCCTCTTGAGGTTCATCTCCTGATTTTCGAGAATCCTACCCTCGGAAATGCCATCGAGAATAGTTCGCATGCACACGAGGTGATATCCCTTACCAGGACTGCGCTCAAGCATCAGCGGCTTAATCTCGTCCTTCTTCTCCATCACCCTTTGAGGCACCTCTGCCATTTTCTTCTCATACTCAGGGTCTTCAGGGTCGAAGTCAATATCCATACCAAACGACATCGACGGAGTCTTCACCCCCTTGAGATGGCCGTCCTCTCCCGGTATGCACGAGTAATTAAACTGCAAGAGCTGCCTCTTCAACTTGGCAATCTCCTCCTTGTTCATGCTTCCGTCCTTGCGTCCGCGCCTTATCTCACTCACAAGCCACTTCTGCCTGTCGGAATCCCTCAGCTTCAGGTATTCCTCCTTTGAGTGTACAGGGCGCAGAACCTTCTGCCCCTGTACATATTGAACAAAGTAACAACTCATAGGCAAGCCTCCCATTCCTCGTCCTTACCCACTGATTTCTGGCTCTTGGCATAAGCCTCAATCTGTCGAAGCTCCTCATGCAATATGCTATTTATCAGCTTCTTGCCATACTTCTTCGGCATGTTGATAGAGAAGATAATGTTAGCCTTCGACTGCTTCACAGTGCCATGCCTTGTCTTGAAGATCCTCGTATATCGGCTTCCTCCACCGCCGACATAAGGCAAAAACTTGCTGCTGCCGTCATCGTTGGTAATCAGCTTGCCTTTCTGAGTGACAGACATCATGCCACCAGCAACAATCTGATGCCTCCCATATTCATACTCGGCAGGAGTAATCGTCACTCCCCCATTCTCATGGAATACCGTCTGGGTATCCATCCTCGTAGTCTCGATAAAAATATTCTTCATAATCTTTAATATTTAAATTTTTGCGATTTTCCAGCATCTGTTCTCTTGCGAAAACATCGTCTTGCCGGCTTTCGTCTGAAACTCTCTCACTGTGGAATAGAATCCCACTTCCACGATGTCGCCCTCACGCAGTGTCTGCGCCATGTTCACTTTGTCGTTCATCAGCTGCAGCACATACTTGTTAGGATACTGAACGTTGGGAGTATTCTCCTCCACGACTATCGTCTGCGACACCCACTTGTTGCCCGTTGTCTGCGATACACCCGACTCCACAGGCATGATTTTGTTTACCTTGTAATTCATAATTCTTTAATCTTTTTATACTAATTCAAGTTTCGCATGTGCTCAACTTTAGGAGTTAAAAGGAGTTAGAAGAAGTTATCGCTCCCTTTGGTCGCTTAGGAAGTTAAAAGACAATAGTAAGAGCCAGGCTTAAACATACGTCATTTATCTCCTTTTATCTTCATTTATCTCCTTTTTACTACTTGCGAAAGTTGAGTAAATATTATTTCTCATGCAAGAAAATCTGTAGGAAGTGTTGTTGTCCCTTACCTGTGATCATGGGTGTCACAGCCAACTCCATACCGTGGTCGGTTGAGATCCAGCACTCTTTCACAGCCATGATTCCCCTCTCAATCCACTTCTGCATGGGTTCGCGTGTCTGCTTGAAGATATATCCGTTCTCGCGCAACCACTTAAACAATCTCTTGCGTCCGATTTCTATACCGTTCTCATAGAGTATCTTCGCCATCTCGCCCACCATGATGTTCTCATCCGAACCGCTCACCTGTTTGCCAAGCTCCGCCATGGGTCGCTGCTCCTCAATCAATCGGTTTTTCTCTTCTAAAGTGCGCTTCATAATTCCCAAAGCCTTCGCCAGCACCGTCTTCTCGTCGTCCTCCTTAGCAACAGGAATATAACCCCCAGTCTTCCTGATTTGCGGCAGCACTTCTCCGAACACCCAATTTTGGAAGGCCTTGGCCTCCTCCTTCTTGCTTTGGAAGATGCATCGATAGAGATTTGCCTCATTAATATAGGTCATCTTAGTGGTTCTTACAGATTTGCATCCGTATTGATTAATTGAAGTTGAGCATACCTCAATTTGGCTTAGGCCTGCTTCATCAAGTCGGCACTTTACCATACTTGGATTTGCAAGAGCCAAAATTTTGCATACGTCAGACAGACAGAACAACGCTTCACCCTTCTCGTTAACAGCGATTCTTATATCGCCAAAATTTGGATTTCCAAAAATCTTTATGTCCATAAATATACTGTTTTAAATAAATTATCAATAATCAAAATTACTGTTTCCAGCACATGATAGATTCCTTATCGGAATAAAGCACCACATGGCTCATTGCCATATACCTTATTATATATAAGCAGACCTCCTGTTCGCTCAATCATTGCTCAGCCTCGTCCGCTGTAGGGTCTTTACTTTATGTAAGACCTCCCATGCGTCTCACGACGGGAGAGGTCAGAGATCAAATAACACGACAATGTTAAAACTGGGATATAATAATAAAAAAGAACGTCGTCTGAAGAGAGTTTTTAATGCCTTCCGAGAGTCTTTGTATCTCTTAGACGCTGCAAAGATAAGAATATTTTTTGAGGTGATTATTACAAAAAAGCAATAAAAAAGCGACCCAAAAAGGTCGCTAAAAATATATAGAAATAATTATAAGTTGCTAATTATCATCTTATTATTATAAGGTCGGATTTGGTCGGAAAATTTTTTTGAGGATATCGCTGTCACTTGAATAATCCATCCTGTTCTTCGACAACTCCAATGGCTTACCTTTATATAAAAACAATTGTGAGGTCAATTTTACCATTGTTGAAATTTTGAGTTGCCTTGAGTCAATAGCCTTCTCGTTTCTCAATATTAAACACTCACGTGCCAACTGTTTTGTCTTGAGCCATTCTATTTTTCTTATATTGCCATTCGTTTCCGATGAATACCCCATTACATAGAGGAATGACACTTCGTCAGTGTCAGGCGCGATGAAGCCATTATCTATTAATTGCTGGAAAACAGTCCTGCCATCGGCTATATTGCCATCAAGAGGGAAATGAGGATACTCATTAGAAGAACAAGAATGGTTGTGATTAATCACAGTTCCTCCGCATTCGTTATTTACGATTATCTGAGCACCAGTGAGGTCAGCTCCTGCAAACAGGCCTCCAAACATTGATTCAAATTCTGTTTTGTCCATTGTCATTTAAATTATCATGATTAACATTTCCGTGATTATTCACCACCACTTGGTCTGCAGTTTTTATTAAAGGCTGCTTAGGATGATTTTTAGCATACTCTTCGGAAATTTTATTAATTTCCTGGAGCATATTAAAATTTTCCTCATGGGATGCCTCATCAGAATAGAGATAATAATAATTCAACATTTCTTTAATCCCCTCAGCCCTCTCTTCGTTGTTAGGATTCTTTTTGGCATATTTAATCATCCATGCTGTTTTCACACTGGCTTTGTTATTGTTTGTCTCCTCTTCCAATTCATTTTTGAGACGCTCGTTTTCCTCCTTCAATGTTTGGATAAACTTATCCTTGTTGGCTATTTCATTTTTTAGACGGTTTATTGTAATGTCTTTATACAAAATATGCTCCACCCAGCCATCATTGTCATTGGCGGGTATTATATCTTTATTTTTGTAAATTATACTTCGTATAGAAGCATCAGGGGTCTTTGTACCGAAATGAGCGTATTTCGGCACTATTTCATATAATTGTTTGAGTGTCGCCCTTCCGCCCAACTCTAACAATACCTTTATAACAGCTTCTTCTTGTGTCATGTCGATTCAGAGTATTTATTATTGATTTCACTGCAAAGGTACAAAAAAAATCCATCGCGCCAAACAATGCGGATGGATTTTTTAGGGACAACCATCATGTTTGATGGAATTTAACATTTTATGCCTGTCATTAGCCTAATAATTGGTTACAAGAACCTCCTGTTTCTTCTTCTTAGAGTTGTCTCTGTAGCTCTTGTAATGGCTGTTTATTGGATGTATGTTATACTGAGATGCCCACTCGCCGAATATGTCATTACGACGGTCGCGATAGGTGATGACATTCGACACGGCAAAGCGCACACCTTTTCTGTTAAGACCGTCCATAACATTGATAAGGTCATATTCAGATTCCTCATTCCACATCTTGTTGTATTCACATGAGGTGATAAGATAAGGCGGGTCGAGATACACCAAGTCGTCCTTGCCGTAGTCAATGGTATTGAGGAATGTTCTGAAGTCCTGATTATTCCATTGGGGATGTTTTCTTCCCGACTGTACGAAATAGTCATTAAGAGCCTTAAACGCATTATCATTGAAGTCGAGATTGCCAACAGGTAGATTGAATTTGCCTTTCTTGTTGAATCGGGTCATTTGGTTGAATCCGTAGATAAGCAGGAGATAGAGCAACATCGTGTCCTGCATGCCGCCATCGTTGAAATCCTTTCTCAGTCGGTAATAACCGTCACTATTGTGATTCTTGATTTCTTCTGACGACCTGTGCCCTCTGTCCAATCCGCTACTCATGCCATTACAATCAAATGAAAGGCAATAATGGCTTATAAGCGAGAAGATTTTCTCATAAAACTCATCCTCTCTGCCACAATAAGAATTCAGCATCTGATGAATCTTGATTATCCACTTGTTGAGGTCGTTGAGCAAATACTTCTCGGCTTCAACATTCATAAACACCGAACCGCCGCCTACGAAAGGCTCAATCAACCTTTCGATATTGGCGGGGAGATAGCAAGCTATCTGGGGCATCAATTTTTCCTTGCCACCAACGTAATGCAGTGGTGAGCGTAAATAATAATTATTCATTTTGTTACCTTTGTTAAAAATAATATTTCTTGATGATTAATTAATTCAGTCTTCCCAGCATTATACGGCTTGTAATCTTTGTAAAACACCTTGGTGGTGCCACGCAATTCAAGTATCTGCTGTATATCCTCCAATGTCATCTTATTATTGGAGGTCTGGCTTTTGGCATCGTATGTGTTGTTATACGACACAGCTATATATCTCGCGTCTAATGTCAACACCAAGTCGGTGAACACCTTGATGGCGTGTTTCTTGCAGTATTCACTCATGAGGTCCATGTGTAAAGGCTTTGCAGTATCTCTATACAACGGACGCTTTTCCCATTTTGCAAGGTTTTCGAGCACATGATACATACTGCAATATTGCCGGCTGTTGTATGGAGGGTCGAGATAAGCTATATCGCATTTCACCTCACGTGCAAGCTCATTGGCATCCTTATTATATATAATTACGCCCTTGTGACATTTTGCGTCAACCATGCGCATCTCCAATTCCTTGAACTTTTTGTTTTTCTTGCGATAAGCCTCAAATTGTCCAGTAGTGTTAGCGATGCGGTCGGCACTGTATATCAGCGATGTAATAAGAATAAAGTATTCCTTCTGGCTGAACTCGCTCTTGCGTCTCTCTATCTCCTCTCTAATATATCCAATCTTTTTGGCTGCCGCCATGCCAAAATACTTGTTGCCAAAATAATGAGAACAATAATTGTCGTCGAGCAATGATTCATCAACATCGTTCATCTCTCTGATGAAGTCCTGTACGCGTTCTTTGTTCCACTCCCCGTCGGCAAAGAAGGCATTGTAAGAGACATAGTTGGAGTAGAGAAAGTCATTGAAAATCACCTCAGGATAATATTCGAGAGCCTTACGACCCACAGCCCCTGTTCCTGCGAATATGTCGATGAACGAATGTGCGCCTGGCGCCTCATTATTAATAGTAGGAAGGATAAAGCCATCAAGTGAACTCTTGCATCCTAAATACCGCCTGTTCTCTATGCTAAACATTGGTATATTATCCTCTATGTAGTCGTCAAATAAATTGCCGACATAAATATTATATGTCTTTGTCATATTTTATTTTTTATTATTGCGGTTAATATCAACCGTAATGCAAAATTAATAATAAAAACCGAATAAAATAGCAATCTAAACGTCTAATATTCAGAGGGTTAACATTATTTATTTTTCATATAATTTTCATGTAAATCCCATGTAATTTTTATGTAAATTCCATATAAACAAGAAAAATGGGTTTACAGGAAATGAGTAAAAAAAATAGGCAGCCTTTCAGCTGCCTTAAAATGAATAAAAGAAGAGCCTCCTCACCTTATGAAATGCTTGATAGAAAAACTTCCTTTTGTTTGTCGATGATTTTACAAAGATAGTTATAGCTCCCCACAAATTGTTCTGGCACATCCTTTAATCCCTTATTGTATATTTGGTTAGTTCCGATATCGCCGAATGAGTCCTTGACGATTCTGTATCTGGCACTATCCAGGACCCCACAATCCACGAATGCCTTCATGACATAACCTGCTTCTATATTCTTTTTTCCATTTAGATTGTCTTTTATGAATTCATACCATAAGCCTCGTAATCTTGAATAACCAATAATATGTTTCAATATAGGACATGGATCACTATTGTCATTTTTGGGTCTTCCGCGTTTCTTTTTTACATTCTCTCCCTTTGCCTTCTGTTCCCCGAGATATCCTAACAATGCATATGCAGAAAGAAACTTGTTCAACACATCTTCCGACATTGACTCATAATATACACGCAATGGATACACTTTTGCACTATTGTTTTCCTTTGTCAGCTTGGATGGAAAAGACAGTATCTGTTTTGTGATTTCTGAGATGCTATATCTCAATGCTTGCTCCTTGCAGTTGCGATCTATATACTTTTTCATTTTCTTCATAATGAATGAAAAAGCTTGCTTGCGAGATTTTTCACTATGAATCTCTTTGCTGATTTCCTTTAGTTTATCTCTTAATCCTCTTACCTTTTCATCAGGATAGTTTTTCAAAAGTTGGTCGATTTCACAACTTTTATCCTTAAAGTCTTTTGAAAAGCCATATTTCATAAGGCTTAAATAGTTATCAAACCTTTCAGAAATATTTTCATATTTGGCATTTTTATTGACTAGTAATGCAAGAATATAATCTGTCGCTTCTTTAAGCTCTTCAATCTCGAGAATCTCACGGAATACAGGGCCATTATATTTCCATTGTGAATGAAGCTGCTGCAAGTCAATCTTTTCTGGCGCATCTCCCTCGTATTCCACCTCTGCCACAAGGCAACCATTATAGTCTCCCATTGCAGTTACCGTTGCAATAGGAGAATACTTCTGGCGTGTTACAAGATTATATATACCTTTATGCACATCCGCCTTTCTAACAAAACCGACATAACGACCAAGCACTGCCTTCACAGCCCTTGGGTCAGCTTTATTGTTCTTGTCAAATACTAATACCGCACGTTGTCCAACAAACGCTTCTAAGTTCTCCGTTACCTGTTTATTATTCTTTTTGTCCTTAATACAGACTATTGATATATTAATTATCTGCATATTTTTGTTGTTACCCTTTCAATTGTTTAATATCGTTTATTCTTCCATTTTCTTCACTCTCACATTCAGCAGTCCCTTCTTTTTGCCTTCGGCTTCCCTCACCCATGGCAACATTTCCTCGGAAATTTTCTTTGGCATACCATGGGAGCGGATTGAAAAGACAAATGCCTTCCATAATCTATCGACGAAATCCGTTTCGTCATAGTATATCCATGTCGTAACATCATCTGGCAGGCCTACCGACAAGACATAGTCAGCCGGTGCTGAGGAATCTCTTGTGCCAGTGCCTTTAAACGCAAAATAGGACAAAAGCGGTTTGAGAATTGGAAGATTTGAATTGCCGTTCTCATCTACGCAAAATGCATTCTTGGGGTCATCGTAATTACTTACGTCTTCCTTGCCGCCATTCAGTCTTATTGCCCAATATCGATCAACTATTCTATCCAACGGCGCTATGGGCTCACCCAGAGCTTTCATTACTCTAAGTATTTTCTCTCTTGACGTCTGATTAATAATAGTCGGTGCGGCACCTCTGCGGGATTTCACTGATATGCCTATATGGTTGACGAATACGTCCGCCTTGTCAAATGCAGACGCCTTTCCTGCATTAATCTGCTTGCATATGAATACAATTATCTTAGAACTCTGTTCACTCCATTTCAGATTAATCTCAGGAACACCGTATTCTTTATCCTTGTCACCGACAGAATATACTACTTCAGTCTTGTTTCCTATAGGAACCGGAAGTTTCTTTTCCCTGCAATCTATGAGGAACAACTTCACGAGATATTCATCCAGTTCTCCCTGGTTGACTTTCACTTCCTTTATCTCTTCGCTATATTTCGTTTCAAATTGATCCTTAAAGCCATATTCATAAATCTCAGGTTTGAATTTCTTGATACGAATATGTAGGGCACCCTTATAGCGACCTCCTATTTTTTCTGTCCAAAGCCTTATGTCGGAGTTCTCGGGTAGCATCAGTTTCTCATCGGTTGGCATACCCTTGCGGTCGCGCATTGAAAAGCAAAGATACTGCCATATTGACTCAAAATAATTTATTGGAGTGAATATTCTCCATGTATTTTCATCCCATGGATCTACATAGTCGATGATATTTACAATACGTTCTGCAATAAATCCATCTTTTCCAGTCTTCTCGTAGTCGAAGGTATTGAAAGCCATGAATGTCAATAGCTTGTTTAGGTATTCCTTGTGTTCGAGAAAAGGATTGAGTGATGAATAAGAATAGCAGTCTTCATTGAACACACCGAGCTTTCGGCATATCCAGTAGTCGTTAATCATCCTGTCGAGTGGTAATATCGACTCTCCTATATAGTTGCACACTGCCTCATATTTCCTTCTGTGGCTATGGTTTACCAATGCACGGTCAGTATAGTTTAGGCATCTTATGCTGCAATTCTTATTGTTGAGTGTGATGTCTATTTTGCTCACAACTTTAGAGTTGTCGATATATTTCTTTCTAACATATCCTATGGACTCTGCGATGTTCTTCGCCTTTTCAATGTCACATTCCGACAAGGCTAATCCTGTCAGTTCCTTTACCGTGTCAAGTTCTTTACCGCGGTATTTCACTGATTGGATTTGTGTCCCCTTGCCAGTTTTCTTGTATAAATCCCTAAGTTGCACCATTCGGAGAACAACATAGTATAATTCATTGTTTAGTTTGAAGTCTCTGTGAATATTCATACATGCATTAGATTTGGTTGTGAGACTTTAGAATTTCCAACAAGTTACTTGCCGTAGCCTGGATGGCTGGTACGGCGACGCTATTGCCAAATTGCTTGTATGCCGATGCATCCGACACTACTATTTTGAAATCGTCAGGATAACCTTGCAGACGAGCCCATTCTCGTGGTGTCATCTTGCGTATGCCATCGGTATTCACCGTGCCCTTGATATTCGTCGTAGGAGTCAAATCCGTCTGTCTTTTGTCAATCACGAGGTTGCGTTCACGTCCCATTCCTCCCACAACAATGGCATTGGCTATTCCGTCATCGGGGATTATTTCATATCCGAATCCGTTGCCTTTTGCGGCGTGGCGAGCCTTGTGGTTGATGAGTGTCTGCACGTATGTGGTAGATAGATAATACTTTGCCGGCACGGGATTTTCCTCGCGTACGTCTATGAAATGCTTGCTCACAGTTGCCTGCTCGGGATAACAGAAGTCTTCTTTTGTAATTCCTAAGTCCTTGCGGAAGCCAACTATGTAAATACGTTCGCGATGCTGCGGTACGCCGAAATACATTGCATTCACGATTTGAGGGTCGGGCACCACATATCCCACTTCTTCAAGAGTATTCAATATGGTCTTTAGTGTTTTTCCCTTATCATGTATTGCCAGTCCTTTCACATTTTCGAGGAATATGGCTTTCGGTTGCTTGCGGCGCAGTATCTCTGCCACGTCAAAGAAAAGTGTTCCGCGTGTCTCGGCAAATCCCAGTTTTTTGCCTGCAAGTGAGAAAGCTTGACAAGGAAAACCTGCACATAATATATCAAAACCATCTGGTATGTATGCTTTGGTACATTCTTTTGTTATGTCTCCATAGGGTACCTCGCCGTAGTTAGCGTAATAGGTGCGCTGTGCCTGTTCATCCCATTCAGACGAGAATACGCATTCACCACCCAAATTCTGAAAGGCCATACGGAATCCTCCAATGCCAGCAAACAAGTCGATAAATGTGAATATCGGGTTTGCCTGAGGTGGAAAGGGAGAATTGTGTACATCATTGAAGAGGTATGTCACATAAGCTTCTTTGCTTTCGCAAGCAAAATCAGCGTTTTTCACCTTATCCTTTTGTTCAAATACAAACTCCTGCCATAATCCCAACAATTCCTCTGCCTTCTTCTTATAAGGCTCAGCAAACTTGGGATTATGCTTCAGTTTAAGGTAGTGTGTTATCACGGCTGCCTGATCGGCAAACGACATGATGGTACCGTCTTCGTTGAGACATTCCTCACCGAAAACCTGTTTTATGCTGCCAAGACTCTGTCGCTTGACAAAGTCCATTAAAGAAAATCTATCTTTACTCATTGCTTTTAAATAAAAGTTTGGCAAAGGTAGCGATATTTTTTCGAACTACCAAGAAAAAGGGAGAAAATTTTGTTATTTAACCATGACAATGTCATTCTCCATATAACGGAAAGATAAAAAAATCCCCGCAAGGCCCACGCCTTGCGGGGACGAGAGCATTATTATAAATGATATTATTCCACTGCTATCTTCACGCTCTCCTTGCCAATCTTGGCGACAACGACAGTGCCCTGCTTGGCTGAGAACGAAACGCTGCCATCTATTGATTTTGCAGAGCCGAGGGCCTTGCCATCTACTCCGAAGAAGTCAATCTTCTCATTGTTGTCGAGGCCGGAGATGTTGATAAAGCCATCGGATGACTGGATAGCGATGCCACGCATAGCGACGTTGTTGATGTTGTCGCCTTCGAGAGTTCCTGAGGATGGAAGCCAATAGAGTTTGGCGGTGGCGACGTCGGAGTTGTCATAGCCTGTCTTCATGGCTGTAACAGATATGTCGTAGCAAGCTGAAAGGTTAACTTCATGAGAATTGAAAGTATTGATGTCATCACTATTAATGAACGATGCAAATTCAACATCTTCTGTCTTACATTTAAATTGAAGTTTTCCTTCGTAATATGTTATCTCTGGGGTCGCGCATTTTGGAGTTTCTGGATATTCAAAGTCTTCAACTGATGTTATAGTACCAAATTGATTCCATGGATAATTTGATTTATATTCCGTTAATGCTGATTTGGGAACTATTAATATTGCATTTTCTATAGAAGTTTCATTAAATACATCATCAGAAGTTGATGGCACTTTAACTGCAAGGCATTCAAGAGTTTTAAGATTCTTGCATTTTGAAAATGCTTTTTCATTTATCGTTTGTACGTTTTCACCAATCTTTACAGTAGTCAAATTTTCGCAATCACTCAATGCACCCTCATCTATACAAGTTACTGAATTGGGAATACTGATTGATAATAGCTTTTCACATTTGCACAATGCATATTTTCCTATTAAAGTTACGGAGTTAGGTATATTAATTGATGATAATGAAGAGCAATAGTCGAACGTTCCTTCACCTATTGATGTTATTGAACTTGGTATAATAACCCAGCTTAATCCAAGACAGTGATTAAAAGTATAATTACCTGTATTCGTTAACGAATTTGGGAATACTACTTTGGTTAAGCTATGGCAAGAAGTAAAAACACCATAACCTAACTTTGTAACAGAATTTGGAATTGATATACTTTTAAGACTTTCACACCCATTGAAAGCATAGTGCTCTATATTAGTTACAGAATTAGGTATGATTATTGAAGGTAAGCTCTTGCATAATTCGTATTTAGAAGTAATTGATTCCCAATTATTTGCAGTTAATACGGTAGAAAAGTGA
>OBLI01001789.1_pt1 | contig 19970 bp, 16 predicted proteins | sample 1519701 | NCBI WGS metagenome assembly OBLI01 (sample SAMEA3663005, study PRJEB22513) | pig gut metagenome | biome: pig gut; feature: pig-associated habitat; material: faeces | place: France | collected 2012
AAAGAAAATAAATTAGTGCTGACACTTCTCACGAGGTATCAACCCTTTTGGTTATCTTTGCAAAAGTTTTACCGGACAGTAATAATTACAAGAAGTACAGCCAGTTCTTAACGCAAAAACAGATAGAACGTGTCTACGAGCTGGAGAGCAAAGTGATGAGACGTATGGCACGACGTTCTGCCAACATTAACCCAAGAGTGAAAAGACAAAGAAGTACGCCACTCAACCGTTAGCAATCAGACCTTTCCATTGTTGTACCATCCCATCAGCAGCCTTGCTGTATCAAGCATGACAGCCCATAGCCAAGTGGTCTACAAAAATTCTTCTTTGGTTACAACCCTATAACCTTACCAGACAGTTTATGTGATGAATAATTGCTAAACATGTCCCGGACATTGTCTATGCCGGAAAATCTATTATTAACACATTGGCTGGCCGAAATACTTAACGCGGCTCATATTATGTATTATCAGACAGTAATAGATGTAAAATACTAAACGCCTGACAGCACCGGCGAATACGGTATACTCGAATGTCAGACAGTAATAGATGTAAAATACTCAACGCCTGACAACTGGCGAGCCATCATTATAAGGTTCAAGTCAGTTTTCAGGCGTTTAGTTTCAACAGACGTTCATATAAATTGTCTTCTTCCGATACCCGTACCTCGCTCACATGCCAGTATCCTTTACCCGTTCTGCCCCCAGGCCATCTCTGATGTCCGTTACTGGATAGACATGACACAGGCTTATGAGTATATCAGCGTGTCACGCCCCCTCACTTGTCTTTCCGCGTGCGCAGGAGTTTCTCTATCTCCCTCACATTCTCCGCTACGGTCTTGTCTGACGTGATGAGCTGTGACATCTTCTTGCACGAGTGGATGACGGTCGAGTGGTCACGTCCTCCTATAAGGCGGCCTATACGCGATGATGGCAGCGATGTCAGTTTCTGTGCCAGGTACATGACCATCTGGCGTGCGAGGACAGTATCCTTCTTCCTGCTCTTCCCGTTGACATCAGACGGTGTGATATTCATTGTCTCACATACAGTATCGACAATGATATCGAGCGACAGAGGCTCGTCAGACGCTCTCACGACACGCTTAACAATCTTCTCGGCCAGCTTTACATTTATCTCAGCGTTGTCATTGATAGAGTAGACCATCAGCGTGTTCAAGACGCCCTGAAGGTCGCGCACGCTTCCCTTGACGGTCTTGGCGAGATACTCTACGACGTCGTCAGGGATGACCCCCGACAATCCATCACGGTTTATCTTGCTCTTTAGGATATCCATGCACAGCTTTGTGTTTGGGCGCTCAACCTCGATGGTCACACCACATGCGAATCTCGTTATGAGACGCTCATGCATACCGCTCAGTTGTGAGGGGGAGCGGTCTGATGCGAGGATAATACGTTTCTGATGACGGAACAGATAGTCGAAGATATGGAAGAATGTGTTCTGTGTAGCTGCCGTGGTGGCCCATTCCTGTATGTCGTCGACTATGAGCATATCGAGCGTCTGGTAGAAGGCGATAAAGTCATTGACGGTATTGTTCTGCACAGCGGTGGTGTACTGCTGCTGGAATATTCGTGCGGAGACATATAGTATGCGCAGGTTTGGGTACAGCTCCTTAGCCCTTAATCCTGTGGCGTTGATGAGATGAGTCTTGCCGACACCTGACGCTCCGTAGATGAACATGGGGTTGAACTGTGTGCTTTTAGGATGTTCGGCTATGTTTATGCCGACTGAGCGTGACAGTTTGTTTGTGTCTCCCTCTATGTAGTTGCGGAAATTGAGCGTCCTGTCGAGCTGCGGGTCAACGTCGGGAAGGGCGTTGTGCTGTTGTCCTCGCCTTTTCCTCTCGTTAATCATCTCCTGTCCCTGCTCCTCTATGACGGTCTGGTTGTTCTGTCTGTCTACCATGATACGGTAGTTCAGCCTGACATCCTTGCCGAATACAGAAATCAGGGCTTTACCGAGCAGTGGCACATATTTCTTCTCAACATACTCGCTGTGTGAGGCACTGGGCATCTGCAACAGCAGGACATGCCTGTCGTTGTCATACGATTCAAACTGTATCGGTCTGAACCAATTGTCAAACTCTTCCTGCAATCCTTTCGCGTAGAGAGCGTCCTTGATCATTTGGAGAGCCTTATCCCAAAGTTTGTTATATTCTGCCACTTTCGTAATTAGGTATATGTTAATGTAGGGACACGTAGTTTGCCCCCTCTCATGACGGAGAAGGGTCCTGGCGACAAGCTGTCATTCGCCTGTATCGATTTGTCTGTCTGATACTGTGGTTAGCCAGATATTGATGTCATACCCATCACGTATGACGGGCTTCTGCGCATCATTATTTATCCTTTTTGCCGAACAGTGAGAAGTGGACATATCTCTTCGGATGTGCCTTGAGGTCAATCATCAGCGAGTCGACATGTGTCATAGTGCTGTTCAGATTATTATATAATGAGGCGTCATTGAGGAATTTTCCTATTGTTCCCTCGTTAGAGTTCAGTTTGGCCGATAGCTGGCGGCAGTTCTCCAATGTCTCATTGACATTGTTCATTGTTGTCGCGATGTCTATCTCAGCGATATTGTGTGTTATAGTCTCTGTATTGGCAAGAGTCCTGTCAGCCTTGTCCATCATGCCTGGCAGGCGTTTGTCCATATCTGCCATGATGGAGTTGAGCTGCTCAGATGTTTTCTGCAGGTTTGCCGTTGCCTGTGCTGTATTGTGCAGTATGGCAGCAATGGCAGGGTCGGCGAGGAGTGTGTTCACGCTTGTCAGGATGGAATCGAGCTTGGGGAGCATCGCCTTGACCTGTGGCAGCATCATCGCAACCTCGTTCATCATTCCTTCATTGTGTGTCCCTGGGATTATTCCTCCTGGCTCTATTCTCTGTCGTGGATTATTGGCGAGCAGGAGATTGAGCTTAAGGTTGCCCATGAGGTCCGACTCCACTTCGGCTGTTGAGCCGGCAGGTATTCTCATCTTTCCGTCGACATCGATAATCACGGTTATTCCCTTCCCTGTGTCGTAGTCATATTCTATGCTTCTGACAACACCTACCTTATAGCCATCAGCATAGACTGGACTTGATGCTGACAGACCGTTTATATTGTCCATCATTACCTTGTAGCTATTATCATTGCTCAGGACGATTCTCCCCTTGAGGAAATTCATTCCCGCGAAAAGCACTATTATGCTTATGATGACGGTCAATGCTATACGCACCTCTTTTGTAAAGTAGTTTCTCATCTTTCTAAGTTTTTTGTCAAGACGGGGGTGTTGGGTCCCCACCATCTTCTTTTCCAGAATGACCAATATGACTTTTTCCCGCCCCGTGGTGGCCGCTTTCAGGTCAAGAGAATTGTCTTCCTCCTGTTTGTCTCTGCCCTATGCGACAGTGAATAAGGTTTTGCCAATGGATATTCTCTGAGTGATAATAGCATATGACCTTGTCAATGGATATTCTCAGCGGAGCCTGTCTGTTTATGCTTCTTGGGGGTATTATGCCCTTTACAGTTTATGGACGACAGCCAGGGTATTATGGGGAATCATTCTTATTTGGTATATCTTCTTGCCTCGTTCAGGTCCATCCGCTTTCCATTTCGCATGGCAATGACAAACGCATCTGGGAATTTGGCAGCTATCTCCTTCTTCTTATTGTTAGCCTCAGCGAATGTCCTGTATGCTCCTACCGTGAACTTCACTGTCTTTCCGTCGTAGTAATAGTCTGTTCCAGTCAGCCCTTTCAGTTGTGACGCTCCGTCCTTGAGAGGCTTTGTTCCTGTCATGAACTGCACCTTGAAGACTGGCGCACTGTCTGTCTCGTCGGCTGTCTCCTTTGCCGGCGATGGGGTTTCGCCAGCCTCAGGCATAGTTTTCCGCGGCTGTTGTGTCGCTCTTGTCCTTGTCTCTGACGGCTGTGGTATGTTTGTCTCGTCGTGTACCATCTGTTGTGACACGCTTTCATTATATGGGACAACGATAGCCGACGACTTGTCCTTGTACTTCACGAACGCCACGTATATACCATATGCCACCCTGTCGATGAATGAGCTGTTGTTGAGCAGAGTCTCCTCCTCGGGTGTCGATATGAACCCGAGCTCTATGAGGCATGCAGGCATTGATGTCTCTCTGAGCACGAGGAACACGTCCTGCTTCACTCCCTTGTTTGGCCTGTTTGCCAGTGAGCAGACATTCTGCTGCACATATTTTGCCAGCTCGACGCTCTGTGCCATGTTATTGTCATGTATGAACTCGAACATGATGGCCGACTCTGGTGAGTTAGGGTCATATCCGGCATAGTGTTCCTGATAATCGTCCTCGATGGCGATGACAGAGTTCTCGCGTTGAGCCGCCGACAGTTTCTCGTCGCTTCTCCTCATACCCATGGTGTATGTCTCCATGCCCCGTGCTTTCCTGCCCCCAGGCAGCGAGTTGGTATGTATTGATATAAAAACGTCCGCATGGTTACGGTTAGCTATATTGGCTCTTTCGTGTAGCGGCACAAAAACATCTTTCTTTCGTGTATATACTACCTTTACATCGGGACAGTTGCGCTCGACATATCTGCCGAAAGACAATGCTGTCGCGAGGTTTATATCCTTCTCCTTAGAGAAAGAGCCTACCGCCCCGGCATCATGTCCGCCGTGTCCGGCATCGATGACGAGTGTGAATTTCTTGTCCGCAACAGCCTCAAGACAGCAGGCAATGGCAAGGAATAATATGTAGACTACTCTTTTCAATGTTTTTATCAGCTCTGTTTGTTAGGTCACGGATACTTCTGTATAACCCGTATCTCCTATATATATAAATGGTAACGGACGCCTCTCTCCATTCTCCGACATGGTTATACATATTTCCTCATAATCCAGAGAATATGGCCATGTCCATCTCGTTGACCGCCGCTGGCTTTAAGAGCATCCGGCAGGCATATCACTAATGGCATAGGGTACAGACACCGCTCAGTATGTCACTGTCATCACCACTCCACAACCATCAGTATGATGTGGCATTGGGGGAGAGAGTTTCCTGATGTCAACACTAACGCTGCTGACAAGGCAGAACCGCTCCTTGACCGCGTCGCATATACGCCTTGCCACTGTCTCAATGAGGTTTGAGGGGACAGCCATCTCCGCTGCCACGACATCTGCCAGCAGTGCATAGCTGAGTGTGTCGTTGACATCGTCGGATAGGGCAGCCTCTGTCCACGGGAAGCCTACAGTGATGTTTATGACATAGTCATTCCCGACACGCCTTTCCTGCTCCAGGACTCCATGGTAGGCGTGTATCCTCAGGTCCTTGATGTATATTGATGTCTCTGTCATGAGGTATTCTATTGTCGGCATATGGTATTCAGCCGCCTCATCGTATCACTCCTCTGAATTAGTGTCAGCCTCTGTTCCGCCGACATACTTCTTCAATGCGCGCTCCACTCCTGCAGCCCATGTATTGATACTGTCAGTGCTCATCTCCATTGACGATACGAGCTTGACGACATGCTCTATCGGCATACCATATCTCAGTATGCCTGAAATGAGCTTCGCATAGTTCCAATACTCAGGATTGAACTTCTCAGAGAGCCCCTCGACAGTGGTCTTGTATCCGCGCTTGTTCTCAAACTGGAAGTCGTATCTCTTTGTCCCGTCAGGATTAACACATTTGATTATCTTGCCCTTATTGACTGTCTTCGGCAGAACGATACCCTCCTCGTCGTCCTGCAGGCCGGTGAATATCTCGTATGGCTTACCATCAAGCAGACCTACGAATGCGACCCATTTCTCCTTGTTGTTCTGGAATCTCACGACATCACACTCGAGGACATCAGGCCTTATCTCCATGACGGGCCGCCCAGAGGCAGAATATATTGTCTCGTTGTTGTTCATGCTATGAATAAGTAAGTCGAGAGGCATTATCGCTTCTCGATGATGCTTTGGAATGCAAAGTTAACCTTTTTTTCCGAATATTATACAAATGTCCTTACAAAAACTTCCATATATTAATTTTTTTTGTAATTTTGCATTAAAGGATTGTCCGACATGATTGTTCGTCACACAATGCACGGATAATCCTGCCGCTGCCCACAACATGCTTGCAGCACAGCACTAATTGTCAGCCACAACAAAAACCAAATATACTATGAATAAAGCAAACATTATTATCTTGATGCTCTCCCTCCTTGTGCCCCAATTATTCTCGTTCGGGATATGCCATGCTGAGGGAAGCACTCATCTGGAGCAGGCAACACGCATTGACCGTCATTCTCTTGTATCCCGCAACAACCCTGTTGTCAACAGCATGGACACCTTGTCGTCACTCTCTGTCGGCAATGGTGAGCTGGCATATACCGTCGATGCGACGGGCCTGCAGTCTTTCCCAGAGTATTATGCCGGGGGAATATGTCTCGGCACACAGTCACAATGGGGATGGCACTCGTTCCCCAACACCGAGGGTTACAAATTCAGCGAGGTGCTGAAGCCATACGATTTCGGCCATCACTCCAAGCGTGAGCTATATGCGTGCCAGTTCCGCGAGAAGGGGAGACAGCACGACGCGTCAGAGTATTTCCGCATCAATCCCCACCGTCTGCATCTTGGCATAATAGGATTTGACTTCGACGCTGTCCGCCAGGGGACATCGCCATCCGACATAAAGGATATATACCAGCATCTGGACCTATGGCAGGGGGTCATCGCCTCACACTTCTCGCTCGACGGACAGCGATACACAGTGCACACGACTTGCTCTCCTGAGCGGGATATGATAGCTGCACACGTGGTTTACAAACCGTCGTTCGCGGGTGTCATGAAGCCTCACGCCCCTGTGGTGCTCCGCCTTCCCTACCCTACCGGCGGACATGTTGACGGTGCATGCTCATGGGACAAGGACGAGCGGCACTCATCGGCCATAGTGAACGCTGGCAAGGGCTATAGCGTTGTGAGACACACGCTCGACTCTACGACATACTATATTATAATAAGGTGGACAGGAGATGCCACGCTCAGCAAGACATCGAGCCACAGATACACGCTTAAGACTGATGGCGACGTGCTGGATTTCAGTGTCGAGTTCCTGCAGGAGCTGCCTTCTGAGGGCTCTATGGCTGACAGCTCCGGCTCATGCAGCTATGCCTCTGTCAGCGAAGCCTCACGCCGCTCATGGCATGACTTCTGGACCTCGGGCGCCGCAGTCGATTTCTCTCATTGTACCGACCCACGCTCCAAGGAGCTGGAGCGCCGTGTCGTTCTCTCACAGTATCTGCTCGCCATACAGAGCGCCGGCTCCATGCCTCCACAGGAGACAGGCCTGACGATGAACTCATGGTTCGGCAAGTTCCACCTTGAGATGATACTCTGGCATGAGGCGTGGCTGCCACTATGGGGTCATGCCGACAAGCTTGAGCGCACTCTCGCATGGTATCACAAGGCCGAGCCCGTGGCCCGCCAGATAGCTCAGCGACAGGGTTTCAAAGGCATCAGATGGATGAAGATGACTGATCCTTCCGGCCTTGAGGCACCATCAAACGTGGGCTCTTTCCTCATCTGGCAGCAGCCCCACCTGATATATCTTGCCGAACTGGCCTACCGCTCGTCACACAATGACAGCTTCATGAAATCTCTCGCGCCACTTGTCGACGAGACAGCACAGTTCATGTACAGCTTCGCCAACTATGACAAACGCCAGAAGCGCTTTATCCTGAAGGGCATGATTCCGGCACAGGAATCGCTCAAGGCATCACTGACATACAACTCACCTTTCGAGTTGTCTCAATGGCTGACAACGATGAAGATGGCACAGACATGGCGCGAGCGCTGCGGAGAGAAACGTGTGAGAGAATGGGACAACCTGATAGAGCGTCTCTCTCCACTCGCATACAATGCCGACTCGCTGTATCTTGCAGCCGAATCAGCTGTCGACACATACGTGGACAGGAAGGCTACATCTGACCATCCCGCCCTCCTCGGCGCCCTCGGATTCTTCCCTGAGAGCCGCCTGATAGACAAACGCGTCATGAACAAGACCCTCGACTGGATAATCGACAACTGGAACTGGCCGACATCATGGGGATGGGACTTCCCTATGACAGCCATGACAGCGACACGCCTACTGCAGCCGGAGAAAGCTGTCGACGCTCTCCTGCTCGATATGCAGAAGAACACATATCTCAACAATGGCCACAACTATCAGGACGGGCGCCTGAGACTCTACCTCCCGGGCAACGGCGGACTACTGTCGGCTATCGCGCTGATGTGTGCCGGATGGGATGGATGTGAGGTGAAGAATCCCGGATTCCCTAAGGATGGGTCATGGGATGTGAGATGGGAAGGTCTGCAGCCACTACCTTGATACATGTGGCGGAAACAAATCGAGAATAATCCGAGTGGGGTCCATGACACAATGCTCAGTGTCATGGGTCCCACTGCTTTTTCCCTCTATCCCTGACATACCGGCAACTGGCACTACACGGATAACAGGCCCTGTAGTAAGGAGAAAACCACACAAAAGGACAGCATAGAACACACGAAACAGGCAGTATCGCGATACATACCAGACATAAGGGGAAAAAACGGATAGTATGAATGGAAAACTTGAGATTACACACGAAATACCATACGAAACGCCCCAATAAGACTATTTTTTAAGCCCAAAACTCAAAAAAGGGATAAAAAAATTTGCGTATTAAAGGAAAAAGCAGTAACTTTGCACACGCTTTTAAGGGAAACGGCTCCTTAGCTCAACTGAATAGAGCATCTGACTACGGATCAGAAGGTTGCAGGTTTGAATCCTGCAGGAGTCACTTTCTTACAGCATTAAATTAAACATTGATGGTTCGTTAGCTCAACTGAATAGAGCATCTGACTACGGATCAGAAGGTTGCAGGTTTGAATCCTGCACGAATCACATTACAATCGCAAACGCTTCAAGCCAAGTGTTTGCGATTTTTTTATTGTCTATGGCGACGGTAACGGCAGCTCCTGACGCGGATATCAAGCGGAAAGGGGGAAGAGCCCGGGGGCATAAAGCCGCATCACAGCCTAAAAAACACAAGGCCACAAACACTCTCCCCAATATGTCAGGGGGAATGTTTGTGGCCTTTATTGTGCGTATGCGCTGTGGCGTTATATGCCGTCATCTTGTATCAGGGACAGCCCACAGATGGCGGGGAGATGTCTCCCTACTGTAGCCTGGTGAGGTTGAAGCCTGATATCTTGCCCTCGTTGGTCACGGTAGCGTTAATGCGATACTTCACCTCCTCACTCTCACCGTTGCGCTCTATAATCTGGCTCGCATTGAAGGTGACATCATATTCATACTCATCCTCTGCTATTTCCTTCTTGTCAATCTTGTATGACGACGAGTCGATATGCCAGTTCATATTCTGTATGTCGTCCTTGTATATCTTATGAAGGAAAGTCAGGACATCGCCACTTGTTGCGTTCGTCTTGCCGAGGAAAGTGTCCATGACCATTGCGACAGTAGCTGTCAGGCGGTTCTCGTCCTTCGAGTTGATGCTCTGGAAGAACTGTCTGAAGAGCGATGTTACCATACTCTTCTCATCTGGCTGCACAGTATTGCTCTTAATCTTTGATATGAGTATTGTGGCCTCATCTATGTATCTGCCGTCAGGATGTGCCTTTGCGTATGCCTCGACATCGGCGATATTGCTGCTGTTCTGTACAGCCACCCAGTCAAGGCTGTCAATCTTGTTGAGAGCCTCCTGCCTGTGGACAGAGTTAGGGTTATTGTCTACGAAACGCTGGAGAGCGGCACGTGAGTTGCTGAGCACAGCATTCTGCCATTCCTCGTCGCCTTTCTGCAGCAGGAGGATATGTGCCTCGACAGAGTCACGGTGCTCGGCAGGAGCGTCAGGGTAGCGGGTGAGATAGCTCTGAAGCACCTCGGGGTCGGTAGAGCGCATGGCGAACTCATAGTCCTCTGTCTCCTTCTCTCCCTGCACTTTAGAATACATATGGAACAACACTCCGCATATTATAGCCGCGAAGACGATGCATAGCGGGAGAGTCCACCGGTTTTTCTTCTTCTCCGGAGTCTCGGGTGCCTCAGGTTTCTGTGGGTTAGGTGTCTGAAGAGGGGCTGCAGGAGACTGTTGTGGTCTCGGCGTGGTATTGGCGGGTGGTGTACGGCGTGGTGTGGCATACGGCGCTGCCGCCTGATGGCAAGCAGGACAAACGCCCTCATCTGTAAAATACACTTCGCCACAATTCTGGCAACGGATTATCTTACCAGCTATCTCGACACCGCATGTGGGACAGACAGGGGCTTTTTCGCTTACCTGATGTCCGCATTCAGGACATTTTATCAACATCTTATTTTTCTTAACTTTATAGTGGGTTCAAGTGATTACTGCTCGTTCATTCAAGCAGATGCGGATTATGGTTATCGTCGGATGATATGAGAAGAGGAAGGGGCCTGAAGGCTCAAAACGCCTGATATGCCTATCCACACAGAGATGTCATTCTTCTTCATTTTCCTCTCAGCCGTCTCTGTCACCTATGTCTATACTTTATCTCTCTCATAGAGTGTCTGCCCATGAAGCGGCTCTTGTCGACATATCCCTTTATACCATTGATGCGTCCCTTGCCTGTATACTGCCACATGGTTATGTCACGGTCGTCCTTCAGGCGGGGCTCACGCTCTGTATATTGGGCTATCATTATCTTATAGTCGTCGAGCATCCCGAGGAGGTATTTGTCATAGAAGTTTGCACCGGTGTATATGAGCGGCTTCTGCTTGTAATGCTTCTCTACCAGGTCGAGGAATTTGAAGAGCGAGTCACAGAAGGCAGTATCTGCAAGACCCTGCTTCGTCTCGACATCAATCATAGGTATGAGGTCCTGCTGGCTGCGCAGGCATTGTGTGGTGAAGTTCCTCAGCTGCGCTTCCTGTGGAGTCTTGGGGCGGTAGAAATGGTATGAGCCTACTTTGAGGCCGTGGCGGTGGGCCATGAGGATATTCTCCTCATAGCGCTTGTCGATACGGTCGCCTCCCTCCGTCGCCTTTATGTAGACGTATGCCATGCGTGTGTTCTCGCCTATTGTCTCCCAGAAGACATCGCCCTGATAGTGGCTTATGTCTATGCCGTGGATATGGCGGCATGTATCCTCACACTCTACAGGATACGTCTGTGCCTTGATATCGATAAGGGGTAATATGTTGAGTATAGATATATATAGGAATAATAATGTGTACTTCATAATCTGCAAAGTTAATAATAAAAAATGAGAATCGCTGACAGATTAACACATTTTATATAATATGTGTGGATGGAACAAGGCGACAGCCAACCGACGCCAAGCCGAGAGCAGAGTCAAGCTTGCTTGGATATGCCGAGGCGCGAAGGAGGAAGACGAAGTCAACCGACGGATAACAAGTGGACGTATTGGGAATCACAACATGAGAGATACTGCCAAATATGGGAAAATGGTCTGAATAAGGATGTAAAGACTGAGTAATCTAATTATAATTACTCAGTCTTTATCATGTAATTACTGAGTATTTATTATGTGATTACAATGTATTTATAATCTCTTTTCTCGGTCTTCATATTATTATATTGAGCCACAAACAAGATGAGGCAGGAAATTACTGACCTTCAGGCTGTGTATGATGGGCGATACAGCTGCGAGGAAAATGTTTATCGGGGAGGACTGTGGGACAATGAACAGGAAGAATATAAGACAGGAGAAAGAGAGCTGAGGAGGTGTCCCGCCGCTACAGACAGAGGCGAAAGAGGTGGTATAGAAGAAGGGCATACGGGGCATGGTTAACGCTGAACGAACTATGGGCAGCGGCGGATTATTTTCATCCGATTAGCATCTTTTAAGACCGAGACGGCATGAAATTGACGAAAACATCGTAATTTTACGACGAAAACTGAGCGGCCGGCATCGTCTCACACATCACTGATGTGGCCATGACGGCATGCGGCTGACAACTGGAAACAACTCTACACAGATGAACAGAAGGAATATTGCGATAATCATGATGCTTTCTGCCTCCTTGTTATTAATGGCAGGGGGCAAGCGTGTGCTGTTTATAGGCGACTCCATAACTGATGGGGCATGGGGCAACAGCAAAGTATGGAACACACCGTCGGCACAGCGTAACCATAATGACATGAACCATATCTACGGCCATGGATACATGATGATAGCCGCGTCGCACTATGAGGCGCTCTATCCCGAAAAGGGATGGACATTCTGGAACCGCGGCATCAGCGGCAACACTCTCGACGACCTTGCTGCAAGATGGCAGAACGATGTGCTGGCTCTCAAGCCGGACATTGTCTCCATACTCATCGGGACGAACGATGTGGACAAAGCCTTGAGAGAGGGACGGGGCATAGACACCGTTGAATGGGCGGCAAAGCTGGGAGGCCTCCTCGACAAGGTAAGGGAAGAGAACCCTCAGGCGAGATTCGTACTCTGCACTCCCTTCGTGGCCAAAGCGGGGAAGATTGGAGAGAGAGAGGACTATGACGAGCGGAAAAGGATGATACGGGAGATATGTGATGTGATAAAGGAGACAGGCGAGAGATACCACGCCACAATGGTTCCGTTCGACGAGCTTGTAGAGAAGACTGTCAGTTCCACTCCAGAGCTCCCCACAAGATACTGGATATGGGATGGCATCCACCCCACTCCAGCCATGCACTACAGGATGGCAAAGATGTGGATAGAGTGTGCAGGCAAGGAATTATTACGGTAGGTGGGTATCGTCGATGTATATAGCCATGAAAGCACTGAGTGTGCCGGCAAGGTATTATTACGTCAGGGGCTTATCGTTGCTTAAACAATAAGGCATGGACGGGGATGTGGCCCAGTCTCGTATATCATTGTTCCACCGGACTTGAACTGACAAACCGGTGACTTCAGGTCGGCCACAGACACCAATGAAAAAACTCACAAAGGCATCTATAACACACAACAGGAAGCAGGAGCAGCCAATAATAGGACGCTCCTGCTTCCTGTTTTCTCGTAGACACTATTGTGAGTTCTCGTTCGGTTGATAATATGGAATGGTCGGAGAGAGAGGATATGACGCTGTGGAAATGGTATGTTTATGGGGAGGCTGATAGGGTCTGGCACGAGAAGAAGCCTGCGCCAACCACAGTTGTGGCATCATAGCCAATGGGCATGTGTGCAAACATATCCCACCTGCCGGCATACTATGGTGTCGAAGACAACCTGACCATCATACGTGTCAAGTATTGTCTTCATATCGTCCGATATGCCTGTCCCGATGAGTTTCATGAGAGCTTCCTTCTTTGTCCAGAGCACAGTAAAGACGAGGTCGGCATCACCCTCGGCTATCTCAGACAACTCCTTCTCTGACATGGTGTGCTCAGCAACCGGCCGCTTGTACCGCCCTAGACACTCTATATCCACTCCCACAGGGCGGCTGTCGACGACACATGCGACAGCCCGACGGCAATGGCTCAGGTTGAAATGTATATCCTCATGGCCGGCGAGTGATGGTTTCCCATGCTCCCCGATATCGAAGGCGAGAGGCTCCCTTATGCCATAATGCTCACACAGCATTTCCTGCAACAGCTTGTAGGCCATGGCTGACTCACGCTGCTGAGAGGGGCTCTTGATTCTAAGGACCTTCTCCCTGAGCCACTCTGGCATATCCTTGAGAATGTCCTGAAGCTGCCCGCTAGTCATCAGGCCGGGCTCGTCGGCTATCCTTAACATGCCTGTCCCTCCACGTTGCTGTCCTTTATGGGGCTGTCTCCCAACTGTTCTGCCACCATGTTTGTGAGGGTGACGAACTCCTTGACGGTAAGCTGCTCAGGACGGCGCGTCATGATAGGGTCAGTGAAGAACTCGTCCGAGGCTCTCACATCGCCATTGAATATCTGCCTAAGCGAGACACGCAGCATCTTGCGGCGCTGGTTGAAGACTGTCTTCACGACACGTCTGAAGAGTTTCTCGCCACACCCGAGGTCGGTGACATTGTTCCTTGTCATGCGTATGACGGCCGACTTCACCTTTGGAGGTGGGTTGAAGACTGTCTCGTCGACAGTGAAGAGATACTCCGTGTCATACCATGCCTGTATCATGACCGACAGGATACCGTAGGCCTTATTGCCCGGCTCGGAGGCTATGCGGAGAGCGACCTCGCGCTGTATCATGCCTGTGCAGCATGGTATGAGGTCTTTGTTGTCGAGCATCTTGAAGAATATCTGCGACGAGATGTCATAGGGATAGTTACCGGTCAAGACAAACTGCTGGCCTCCGAAGACATCGTTGAGGTCCATACGCAGGAAATCGCCCGATATGATGCTGTCCTTGAAGTCTGGCCACCGCTCATTGAGATACGCCACACTCTCCTTGTCTATCTCAACCACCTTGAACGGCCGTGGCTTCGTCTTCAGATATTGTGTCATGACACCCATGCCCGGTCCTATCTCGAGGACTGGTATGTCAGGCGATGCGTCGACGGTGTCTGCTATGCGGCGTGCTATGCCAAGGTCGGTAAGGAAATGCTGTCCGAGTTGTTTCTTAGCTTTTACTTGTCTCATAAATGGTCTGTAGTGATAGTGGTGAGGTGGCCGTCAGACTGACGGAATGGGGTATATGGAGCAGGGGGAGAATGGGGATGACTCCATGGGGGAGATTATATGGGGCAGGGGGAGAATGGGGATGACTCCATGAGGGAGATTATATGGGGCAGGGGGAAAATGGGGATGACTCCATGAGGGAGATTATATGGAGCAGGGGGAAAATGAGGATGACTCCATGAGGGAGATTATATGGGGCAGGGAGATAAAGGAGTGGCTGTCTTAACACTCACGGTAGAAGTCAAGAGCCTCGTATATCTCGTCGCGCGTGGCAGTCTGGTTTATCATCACTCCGCCTATACCAGAGAGGAGGGTGAAGTTGATTGTGCCCGCCGTGTTCTTCTTGTCGTGTGTCATAAGCTCGAAGAGTGTCGGGTAGTCATCACATGTTATGGGCATCTTGCCGTAGTACTCCTTTATATAACGCACTGTCTCGTGCATGATTTCTGTTGGGAAACCTGTCTTCACGCATGACAGGAAGAGCTCACAGACTATGCCGTAGGCGACAGCATAGCCATGGGGAATCGGGCCGACTCCAGCAGCCTTGTTCCCGTCTGTGCGCTGTCCACAGGCCATGGCGAAGCTCTCAAAAGCATGGCCTACAGTATGCCCGAGGTTAAGCGCCTTGCGCAGCCCATGCTCCAGGGGGTCGACCTCGACAACATGCTCCTTAACGGCTACCGACTCTGCCACCATCCGTTGAAGATCTGTGAGGTTGGGATTGGCGATGTCATAATCCACGAGTTCTCTCCACATCGACTCGGTATCTGGGTTTATGAGACCGTGCTTGAGCATCTCAGCGTATCCCGAGCGCATCTCTGTATCGGGGAGAGTGGCGAGGAACTGTGTGTCAAGGATAACGACATCTGAAGTGTTGAAGACTCCAACCTCGTTCTTCAGGCCTCCGAAATTTATGCCTGTCTTACCGCCTACCGAGGCATCGACGAGTGAGAGCAGCGTTGTCGGGATATTTATGAAGTGTATGCCACGCTTGAAGGTCGATGCCGCGAAGCCTCCAAGGTCTGTCACCATCCCGCCGCCGAGATTCACCATCATCGAGTGACGTGTGGCACTGCCACGCTGCAGGCTCTCCCATACACTGGCAAGAGCGTCAAGACTCTTATACGTGTCGCCCGCCTTTATCGTTATCAGTGTGGCTGTAGAGAGACAGCTGAATTCTCTTAGAATAGGCCAGCAGAGTGACGCTGTGTTCTCGTCGCACAAGACAAAGAGCTTGTCAGGGGAGACTCGGGCGATGGATTCGGATATATGCTGTTCGAGGGATGTGGATATTATGACTTCCTGTTTCATCTGTATCGTGGTTTGGTATGGTTATGGCGCGGATGGGTCGAGACACTCCATTCCCGTTTCAGGTTATATATTGGGGTTGTCTATGCAAAAGTAATACAAATATCTGACATCACAAAATAAATGTCTCTATTTTCGCCATCCAGCAGCTTTTGTGGAGAGTATGGGCCCATAATGGTATCATAGAGACAAATATGCAGGTGGCTGGAGAATCCAAGACACAAGGGCTCACACATTATTTATATTATAAGAGGCATTAAGGTTGATTTATGTATAATTAACTCTGGAAAGGACCGATTGTCAGACATTTTTCTATATCTTTGCATCATACATGAGAGCTGAATGTTTCATTGAAAGCAGGAGATAATCATTGAACCCAATCGGCCATTTGACCGCAAACGTATGTTTTCGGAGAATATCATGTAATTTCCTAATACGTTTCATCTCTCTGAGCACCATCTTCTCTCCCATCCTCGTACCGGCATAACGGGCTGTGTCGTGGATTGAGGGGAGCAATATGGCACACAGACAATCAGTAAACAAGTTGACAGGGTGGCGGGATGGATTTGGAATCTGATGACCGGTTTGGGTTGAAAAAAACAACCATGAGACATGAAAGACTTTAATATTATAAACCAGATAAAGGCTTATTTCATCGTCAGCCAGGACATGGAGGACGAGACGGAGACGATAAGACAGATAACACAGGGTGTCACATTCAGAGGGCCTACACTATGGGTGCTTGTCTTCGCCATATTCATAGCATCGTTAGGCCTTAATGTCAACTCTACCGCTGTCATAATTGGCGCCATGCTCATATCGCCCCTTATGGGGCCAATCATCGGCATGGGGCTTGCTGTGGGCATAAACGACATCAGTCTGCTGCGCACATCTGCCAAGAACTTCGCTGTCGCCACAGCCATCAGCGTGCTGACAGCGACAGTCTATTTCCTCATCTCTCCACTCAGCGATGCCAGCTCAGAGCTCCTCGCCAGGACATCACCCACTCTGTATGATGTGCTCATAGCGACATGTGGCGGTGCTGCCGGCATCGTCGCATTGTGTACGAAAGGAAAGGGGAATGTCGTCCCGGGCGTGGCTATAGCCACAGCCCTGATGCCTCCACTGTGTACAGCGGGCTACGGACTGGCAACAGGACACTTGCTGTACTTCCTCGGGGCGTTCTACCTCTTCTTCATAAACACGGTGTTCATAAGCCTCTCAACATACATCGGAGTGAGGCTGATGGGATTCGAGAGACGTAAGTTCATGACACAGAAGGCTGAGCGCAAGGCACGGAGGATTATCATGGTTCTCGTCGTCGTGACTATACTGCCGGCAATCCTCATGACATACAGCATAGTGAGCAAGAGCATCATCGACAACAATATCAGCCGCTTCGTGCACAACGAGCTGTCGCAACCGGGAACACAGATAATCTCATCGTCAATAGACAATGGGAAGTCAACACTAAGCCTCGTGGCTGTGGGGAGGGAGATAAACGACAGCACCGCAAGAAAGGCGGAGCGGATGATGGCTCAATACGGACTGGAGAAATACACTCTGAATATCATCCAGGGCGAGCAGGGGGACAGTCTGCTGAAGCTTAACGACAAACTGAGCCAGATAACATCGACAAGAAGAAACGACCAGGACAAGCTGATGGAGATGTCGGCAAAGATATCCGAACTGAACAAAGAGCTGGACGAGTATAAGAGATATGAGTCCATAACGCCTGAGATAAAAGGGGAGATGGCTATACTCTTCCCACAGGTTAAGACCATAAGCCTCGCGAAAACCACCGAGGCGGGACGTGACTCGGCTGCCGTAAGGCATTTCGTGGCTGCCATAATCACAACAACCGACAAGAACGGAATGGCGCTGAAAGACAAGGAGAGACTACAGCAATGGCTGAAAGAGCGTGTGAAGGCCGACAGCCTCGTAGTATATTGACACCCCGGTGAACCATTCATGCTCACAGTGCATACAGGATAACGGCAATACTATATGGACGGACAACAGGAGGGCTGGGGCAGGATGTGACACACGATGTCTGCGGGGACTGTTCTCCAAAGAACTGACACCTGTCTGTAGAGAATCCCCTCAGCAGACTTCCCGAGCATGGCAGACAAGCTCATGATGACCTGAGGGGAGAAAAGGGGGAAAGACGGGAGAGCGGCCTAAGGACAGACTGAAGGATTGGAGGAAGACAGGACATGGATGAATGGAAACGGGCGGAAACCTATGCCACATAAAGCATGGTTTCCGCCCGTAAGCTATATTTGATTCCATAAAAGGCTATGCCGCACACCGCTGAAGGCAACGACACGATGCCTTCGGGATATTAGCCCTGGATAGCAGCAACACCTGGGAGCACCTTGCCCTCGATAGCCTCAAGGAGAGCGCCACCACCTGTTGAGATGTAAGACACCTTGTCTGCAAGGCCGAACTTATTGACACAAGCGACAGAGTCTCCACCACCGATGAGAGAGAATGCACCCTCTGCTGTCGCCTCAGCGATAGCATTGCCGATAGCGCGTGAGCCATCACAGAAGTTGTCAAACTCGAACACTCCGGCAGGACCATTCCAAAGGATAGTCTTGCAGCCCTTGATAGCCTCAGCGAAGAGCTTCTGTGCCTCAGGTCCTGCATCAAGACCCTCAAGGTCGGCAGGGATAGCGTTAGCAGGACAAACGCTCTGTGGGGCGTCATTGCTGAACTCTGGAGCGCAGATAGCATCAGGAGCCATGACGAGCTCCACACCATTCTTCTTGGCAAGCTCCTCAACACCAAGAGCGACATCAAGCTTGTCAAGCTCGCAGATAGACTTGCCGACCTCACCATTATGTGCCTTGGCGAATGTATATGTCATACCGCCACAGAGGATGAGCTTGTCAACCTTGCCAAGGAGATTCTCGATGATGCCAATCTTTGATGACACCTTAGAGCCACCCATGATAGCGATGAATGGGCGCTTGATATCGCCAAGGACAGCATCGACAGCAGCAACCTCTTTCTCCATAAGGAGACCGAGCATCTTGTTCTCTGCGTCAAAGTAGTCAGCGATAACTGCTGTAGAGGCGTGCTTGCGGTGTGCTGTGCCGAAAGCATCCATAACATAGCAGTCAGCGTATGAGGCGAGAGTCTTAGCAAACTCCTTCTGGCGTGCCTTCATCTCCTTCTTAGCCTCGTCGTATGCAGGGTCTGCCTTGTCAATGCCGACAGGCTTGCCTTCCTCCTCTGGATAGTAGCGAAGATTCTCAAGGAGAAGCACCTCACCTGGCTTGAGAGCTGCAGCAGCCTCCTGTGCCTTCGCACAGTCAGGAGCGAACTTAACCTCTACACCAAGGGCAGCAGATACAGCGTCAACAATCTGTGAGAGTGAGAGCTCTGGCTTCACCTTGCCCTTCGGCTTACCCATGTGTGACATGATGATAAGCGCGCCACCCTTCTCAAGAATGAGCTTGAGAGTTGGGAGAGCACCACGGATACGTGTGTCGTCTGTAATCTTGCCATCCTGGAGAGGCACATTGAAGTCAACTCGTACAATGGCCTTCTTGCCATTGAAATCATACTGGTTAATTGTCATAATACCTAAAATAAATATGTGAATTGTGGATTGATTGACATCTCTATTCTTTCAGCAATATCTTTGATATGCAAAATTAATGTTTTTTTTTGTAATTTCATCATTCACCACTCTTTTTTTATATAAATTAAGGTACAGTGCAAATATTTCCAATGAGATAATTACCATCGTGGAGCATCATGACTACATAAAGATAGGAAGAGCGTGGCTCATAAAACAAGGACACTGGCCGACATGAGGAGAAGCATAATAAACCATGGGGAGAAGCACAATAAACCATGGTGGAAACATACCATAAAAGCTCATAACGGAAGCCCAAGGCGTGAAAAACAGTAAAATTTCCACCCAATGCTTGGTTATGATAAAAAAAATATCTATTTTTGTCGGTTGATAACGCATACAGCCAATTTATCATAAACAGAACCACTAGTGTCCGGATAAATTCTCAGAAGAGGTTACCCTCCACATATTGAGGCTTC
>OBLI01001790.1_pt1 | contig 19945 bp, 15 predicted proteins | sample 1519701 | NCBI WGS metagenome assembly OBLI01 (sample SAMEA3663005, study PRJEB22513) | pig gut metagenome | biome: pig gut; feature: pig-associated habitat; material: faeces | place: France | collected 2012
GCGCCGCTTCGCGGCTTCCCCCTCCCCGTAGGAGAGGGGAGTAAATAGCCAAGACTATCGAATTCTTCACTCTTCGTTCTTCACTCTTCACTTAATAAGTTCTTCACTTTTCCCTTTCAAAGGCGTCAGCCTTTTTTACCTTTTTACTTTTTTACCTTTTTACCTTTATAAGCCTCTCGCTTCCATACTTCTCGTCTTCTTCTCTCTCGCGGGCGCGTTTCTGCTCGTCGATGAGCTGGAAGTCTTTCTTGCGCAACTCAAAGTCGGTACCGAGATATTTTTCCTTTACGATCTTGTTGGCAGCCAGCTCCTCAGGCTTTCCCTGGAACAAGATGCGGCCTTCGAAGAGCAGGTAGGCGCGGTCGGTGATGGTGAGCGTCTCGTGCACGTTGTGGTCGGTGATGAGTATTCCGATGTTGCGATATTTCAGTCGCCACACGATATGCTGAATGTCCTCCACGGCGATAGGATCCACACCGGCGAACGGCTCGTCAAGCATGATAAACTTTGGGTCGATGGCCAGACAGCGGGCAATCTCTGTGCGTCGGCGCTCGCCACCCGACAGCTGGTCACCCATGTTCTTGCGCACCTTGCCAAGACGGAACTCGGCGATGAGGCCTTCAAGCTTCTCCAGCTGCTCCTTGCGCGAGAGATTGGTCATCTCCAGCACCGACAGTATGTTGTCTTCCACGCTCATCTTGCGGAACACGCTGGCCTCCTGGGGCAGATAGCCTATGCCTGCCCGCGCACGTTTATACACGGGATAGTTGGTTATCTCCTGGTCGTCGAGAAAGATATGTCCGGCGTTGGGCACAATCAGGCCGGTCGTCATGTAGAACGATGTGGTCTTGCCAGCACCGTTAGGTCCGAGCAGTCCCACAATCTCGCCTTGGCGCACGTTTATGGACACGTCGTTCACCACGGTGCGTTTGCCGTAACGTTTCACCAGTCCCTCTGTGCGAAGCGTCATGCTCTGTCCTCCGTGTTCAGGCGTGGTGGTTGCCGCCATTGTCTCGTTATTGTTGTTCGTTGTTTCGCTCATTTCTTATTGTCGTTGCTTGCACTCACGTTAAGCGTGTGTGCGAAGGTGCATTTATATTATAATGTGTGCAAAGTTAGTGTTTTTCTCCTTTTTGGCAAAAATAATGCCTTAAAAAACTATGCTAATGCTTGCAGTTTCGGTTTTTTATATTACTTTTGCACGCAGTATGCTCCCTTCTTGCATCCTTTCTGCCCGCCCTTGACGGTGCTTGCGTCAGAAGGAAACAAGACGGCAATGTCGTTGTGAAGCAAGACGGTTTGTGTCGTCTTTTTTTACAAGATAACAATTGGAAACAGATAATAAACAGAAAACAAGATAACATGTTGATAGTAAAATATCTCACCACTCTTGGCAGGTACATCATGCTCATGGGGCGCTCCTTTGCGCGTCCTGAGCGCATGCGCATGTTCCTCAAACAGTATGCCAAGGAGATGTCGGCGCTGGGCGTCAACTCTATAGGCATCGTGCTGCTCATTTCGTTCTTCATAGGAGCCGTGATCTGCATCCAGATGAAACTTAACATCCAGAGTCCGTGGATGCCGCGCTGGGTGTCGGGCTACACCACTCGTGAGATCTTGCTCCTCGAGTTTTCAAGCTCCATCATGTGTCTTATCCTTGCAGGAAAGGTGGGGTCGAACATAGCGTCGGAGCTGGGCACCATGCGCGTGACGCAGCAGATCGACGCTCTTGAAATTATGGGTGTCAACTCGGCCAACTATCTCATCCTGCCCAAGATTCTCGGACTGGTGACCATCATGCCGTTCCTCGTGATCTTCTCATCGGCAACGGGCATCATCGGCGCTTACGCCACGGCCTATATCGGCCACATCCTTCCGCCCGATGACCTGACGCTCGGTCTGCAACACTCGTTCAACGCGTGGTTCATGTGGATGAGCATCATCAAGAGCTTGTTCTTCGCGTTCATCATTGCCAGCGTGTCGTCGTTCTTCGGCTATAGTGTAGAGGGCGGCTCCGTTGAGGTGGGCAAGGCTTCAACCGATGCTGTGGTGTCGTCGAGCGTGCTCATCTTGTTCAGCGACGTGTTCCTGACGCAGATGCTGAGCTAAGAAATTTTTTAAAGGTAAAAAGGTAAAAGGGTAAAAAGGTAAAAAAAGGCTGGCGCCGTTGTAAGGGAAAAGAGAAAATCGAAAAGAGAAAAATTCTTTTTAAAGGTAAAAAGGTAAAAGGGTAAAAAGGTAAAAAAAGGCTGACGCCTTTTAGGGAAATGAGGGTCTTGAGGCTTCTTTAAAAGGCCTTTTTTATATAAGTTTTTAAAGACCTATAAGCCCTAAAGCTCAATAAGCCCTAAAGCTCAATAAGCCCTAAAGCCCTATACCTCCACATAAAACAACCCATTCTTATGATCGAGATACAACATTTATATAAAAGCTTTGGCGACAAAGAGGTGCTTAAGGACATCAACGCCAAGTTTGAGGACGGCAAGACCAACCTCATCATCGGAAAGAGCGGTAGCGGCAAGACGGTGCTCATGAAGAACATCGTCGGACTGCTGGAGCCGACCTCTGGACATATCCTTTACGATGGACGCGACTTCGTGTCGATGAACAAACACGAGAAGGTGCGCATGCGCCGCGAGATGGGCATGATCTTCCAAAGCGCTGCCCTCTTCGATTCGCTCTCGGTGCTCGAGAACGTCATGTTTCCGCTCGACATGTTCTCGTCAATGAACTATCGCGAGCGTGTGAAACGTGCGCAAGACTGTCTTGACCGCGTAAACCTTATCGACGCTCAACAGAAATTTCCGGGCGAGATCTCGGGCGGCATGCAGAAGCGTGTGGCCATAGCACGCGCTATCGTCCTTAACCCCAAATATCTGTTCTGCGACGAGCCAAACTCGGGATTGGACCCACACACTTCGCTCGTCATCGACGAACTGCTGAGCAGCATCACGAAAGAGTTTGACATCACCACCATCATCAACACCCACGACATGAACTCGGTGATGGGCATTGGCGAAAACATCAACTTCATCTATCAAGGCCGCAACGAGTGGCAAGGCACAAAGGACGATGTCATGGGCTCAACCAACGAAAAGCTTAACGACCTCGTCTTCGCATCAGACCTCTTTAAGAAGGTTAAGGATGTGGAGATGGCGAAGGTAGCGAAAAAATAGACCATAGCTTTCCATACAACATCAAGACAAGATGCTCTTTTGGCCCTTGCTCACAGGTCTTCTAAGTTAACTCATCGTATTTTAGCTTGGTCGTTATTTTAAAGACAATAGAGACACTTTTAAATTTGCTCTTTCGGTGAATTTTAACATCCTTGATCGAGGTTGTCATTGCACCGACAAATCAAATTTAAAATTGTCTCTATTGTCTCTATTGTCTTTAAAACCAACGCAAAGGAGTGCCTGCGCAAAACGTTTCTTCTTCAAAACAAAATTCTGCTGCCTTTTAACCAAAAAAATCTTATTGTTTTTTCTTTCCTGCGTTTTTCTACCTGTTTTTCTCCTTTTTTATCTTTCATTTTTCTTCATCTTTCCCGTTTCTCTCTCTCTTTCTTAGTTTATAGCATCTTTTTCTGTCACATTTGAAAGAAAAAAGAGTAAAAAGGTTGCAAATAGACAGAAAATAATTAACTTTGCACCGCGCATTGTTCGTAATGCGCAAAAAAAAGGATAATAATAATTGAAAAAGGGTGGGGCATAAAAGCCACCATAACGTTAAATCAAAAAGAGGACAATCTGTTTGTAAGGATAATCTTAATGAAGCAAAGCTAAGGAATTATTTAATGAAGCAAAGCTAAAACTTTTATTAATGAAGCCCAAGCTCTTCTTAATAAAGCCACAAGCTCTTCTTGACGAAGCCCAAAGCCTTTCTTAAAGAAGTCAAAGTTAAGATTTATGAAGCCAAGCTCAGAATGAAACATCAATGACGGCAGGTTGTCACCTAGAAAGTAAAGGAAATAGAATTATGAAAGTAGCAATTGTTGGAGCGAGCGGCGCCGTAGGACAGGAGTTCCTGCGCATTCTCGCAGAGAGAAACTTCCCCGTGGATGATCTCGTGTTGTTTGGTTCAGAACGTTCCGCAGGACGAAAGTACACCTTCAAGGGAAAAGACTACGAGGTTAAACTGCTTCAGCACAACGACGATTTCAAGGACATCGATGTGGCTTTCGTATCGGCTGGTGGCGGCGCATCGAAAGAGTTTGCCGAGACCATCACCAAGCACGGCTGCGTGATGATTGACAACTCAAGCGCTTTCCGCATGGACAACGACGTGCCCTTGGTGGTGCCCGAGTGTAACGCTGAGGATGCCCTGAACCGTCCGCGCGGCATCATCGCCAACCCCAACTGCACAACTATCATGATGGTTGTGGTGCTCAAGCCTCTTGAGCAGATTAGCCACATCAAGCGCATTCATATCTCCAGCTACCAGAGCGCCAGCGGTGCAGGAGCAGCCGCCATGGACGAGCTTCAGCAGCAGTATAAGGAGCTGGTGAACAATGAGCCTGTGACGGTGAAGAAGTTCCCCCATCAGCTCGCATATAACGTCATTCCCCAGATCGACGTGTTCACCGACAACGGTTACACCAAGGAGGAGATGAAGATGTTCAACGAGACACAGAAGATCATGCACTCTGACGTGAAATGTTCAGCCATGTGCGTGCGCGTGTCGTCGCTCCGTTCTCACTCTGAGAGCGTGTGGATCGAGACCGAGCGTCCAATCAGCGTGGAGGAGGCTCAGAAGGCCATCGCCGCTGCTCCCGGTTGCACCTTGAAGGACGATCCCGCCAACCTCGTCTATCCCATGCCTCTCGAGACCGCTGGCAAGGACGATGTTTATGTGGGCCGTGTGCGTAAGGATCTTGCCGACGACTGCGGCCTGACCTTCTGGCTCTCTGGCGACCAGATCAGAAAGGGTGCTGCCCTCAACGCCGTGCAGATTGCCGAGTATCTCGTAAAGGTGGGCGATCTGAAATAAGAAAACAGCATCACATCAAGCAAACGAAACAACAAGGTCTGCTTGTAACACAGGCATGACCTTCCTTTTAAACCCAAACGGCCTAATGACCGATTTGGGTTTAAGGATAATCATGGGTCATGTCTTCTGTCTTCTTAAGCAGAGGGCGTGGCTCATTTTGTTTCTTCTGTATAACACACACTAATTAACCTCAAAAGCTATGAGAAAAAGCATCATCACAGTCTTACTCTGCCTCACATCGCTCGCCATAGGAGCGCAGGAGAAGACTCTGTCACTAACCGACTTGCAGATACGCGACCCTTACATCCTCGCCGACAAGGCATCATCAACCTATTATCTCTACCGCGCACACAACGCGAAAAACGCCGACGGCAAGGAGACGGGAGGCATAGAGGTGTACAGCAGCAAAGACCTCAAACAGTGGCACGGACCCAAGCAGGTGCTCACCCTGCCCTCCGACAACTGGAGCACGGGCGTAATATGGGCGCCAGAGGTACACAAATATAAAGGCAAATACTACGCTTTCGCCACAGTGAACAGCGACGTCAAATGGAAAAACAACGTGGAAGGCTGGGCCGAATACAAATGGCGAGGCACACAAATTTTCCGCGCCGACACGCCGACAGGTCCGTTCCTGCCCCTCACGAAGCACCAGCAGACACCGCTCGACGAGATGGCGCTCGACGGCACACTATGGGTTGAAGATGGCACACCTTATATGGTATACTGCCACGAGTGGGTGCAGGTGTGCGACGGAACCATTAATCTCGTACGCATGTCGCCCGATTTATCACACACGGTGGGCAACCCACAGATGCTCTTCAACGCCACGGCAGCACCATGGGCTACAGGTGTGGCGACAGAGGTAGCCGACATGCCACGCGCAGTGGTCACCGACGGATGTTTCCTCTACCGCACACGCACTGGCAAGTTGCTCATGATATGGTCGAGTTTCCACGACAAAGACTACGCCACAGGCATCGCCGAGTCTACCACGGGCAAGGTGGCAGGTCCCTGGCGACAGCAGACCGAGCCGCTATACACCTCTGACGGCGGCCACGGCATGCTCTTCCACACCTTCGACGGCAAGCTCTGCATTGTGCTGCACTCCCCCAACAGCGGCAATGAACGGGCACACATCTTCCGTGTCAACGACCTCGGCAACACGCTGACATTAGGTCAAGAGGTGAAGTAAAGAGGCCCTTCATACGAAAACCCACTTATCTTGCAAATATAACAAAATGAGAAACATCACATTACTATTAGCTACCATCCTGCTGTTGGGGCTGCTACCCGCCAAAGCCCAAGACGAAACGGCCATGACACTCGAATACACGAGTCGAGTCAAACAATTAGATCTGTGGCAGAACGAAGCACCAAACAGCAACGGCATAACGGCACCAGAAACCGACCTGGGGCTGCATGTCGCCAACGTGACAAAGCCTGTGCTAACAGTCTATGTTCCCAAACATCCCAACGGACTTGCCGTGATAGCATGTCCTGGAGGTAGTTACATACATGTATGGCAGGGGACGGAGGGCCACAACATGGCAAACTGGTACAACAGCCACGGAGTAACCTACGCCGTGCTAAAATATCGTCTGCCCAACGGCCATTGCGACGTGCCAGTGAGCGATGTATTCCGCGCCATGAAGATAATGAAAGCCCACAGCGAGGAGTTCGCTGTCAAGCGGCTCGGCATACAAGGTTGCTCGGCAGGAGGACATCTGGCAGCCACTGCCGCCACACACTACACCAGTCAAGCAGAGCGGCCCGACTTTCAGATACTCTTCTACCCCGTCATCTCGTTCGAATCGACGTTCACACACAAAGACAGCCGCGACCACCTCATCGGCAAGAATGCGTCTGAACAGCAGGTCCGACTCTACAGCAACGAGCTACAAGTGACAGCCGACACACCACCAGCATTCATTGCCGCCAGCACCGACGACGCAACGGTGTCCGTACGCAACAGCGTGGAGTATTACAACGCCCTTCTGTCAAAAGACGTGTCGGCAGCACTGCTGCTCTTCCCTACGGGCGGACACGGATGGGTTGGCAACATAGACTTTGCCTACAGACAGGCGTGGCAACAGGCTCTCGCCACATGGCTACAACAACAATCTGACGAAATGAGACACATCTCACAACATTAAGTAAAAGGATAATAATAGGTTTTTGCCTGCTCTCACAATTTGGGGGCAGGCTTTTTGTATGCTCGGCATGAGCATTGTCTAACGGGTGGAAGTCCCGAGTAAGTTCGCTCTGTCTCAAGACAAAAGAGATCCTAATCCCAAAAATCACTATGAAATTTGGGATCGTAATCCCAAAAGTTAGCATGATTTTTGGGATTACGGTTTTTTTTCTTTATCTTTGCCTCGATTAATAACACATTCAGAAATGATAGAACGACAACTTCAAAAAACAATAGAGGCTCGCATGTTTGCTGGAAAGGCAATCATCGTTATCGGAGCGCGACAGGTCGGCAAAAGCACCCTGTTCAAGATGATTCTTGAGAAGCAAGACTGCAAGACCTTACAGCTGAACTGTGATGAGCCTGAGGTGAAAGACTTGCTCACCAATATCAACACAGCTGAGCTACGGTTGCTCATAGCCGACAATAAGATTGTTGTTATTGACGAGGCTCAGCGAGTGGAAAATATTGGTATGACTTTGAAGCGCATAACCGATAGTTTTCCAGAGGTGCAACTGTTGGTCACGGGCTCATCGTCGTTCGAATTGCAAGACCAGCTTAATGAACCTCTCACCGGTCGCAAATTTGAGTATCATCTCTTTCCAATATCCACATCCGAGATTTTGAATGCGCAAGGCCTTCTTGGTGTAAAGCAAACGTTGGAGCAACGTCTTGTCTATGGCTCATATCCAGACATCTTGAACCATGCCGACGATGCAAAAGAGCTGCTCATGAATCTTGCAGGCAGCTATCTTTATAAAGATTTGTTGTCGCTTGAGAGCGTCCGTCGTCCTGTGTTGCTCGGCAAGCTGCTCACAGCTCTGGCTCTTCAGGTGTGCAGCGAGGTGTCGTATAATGAACTCGCCCAAACCGTAGGCACAGACAACAAGACGGTTGAGAAATATATTGATCTGTTAGAGAAATGTTACATCATTTTCCGACTCAACGGTTTTAACCGCAATCTGCGCACCGAGTTGAAAAAAGGAAAGAAAGTTTATTTCTACGACAATGGCATCCGCAATGCCATACTTCAGAATTTTGCTCCCTTGTCTTTGCGACAAGACACGGGTGCATTGTGGGAGAATTTTATCATTAGCGAGCGTATCAAAGCCAACCAATATGCCGGACGTTATGCCAACAGCTATTTTTGGCGCACCACACAGCAACAGGAAATAGATTATATAGAAGAGAGCGATGGACAGTTTACGGTTTTTGAGATGAAATGGAATCCGCGACGCGCAAACACACAGTTTCCTTCTTCGTTCTTAACGACCTACGATGTTAAGGAAACGGCTGTCATAACACCCGACAACTGGATGGAATGGGTGATGTGATATTGCATATTTATACATCTCTTCTTGCATAATTATGCAAAACTGCGAAAAAGCGAAAAGTCAATGAAAAAGGCGATATGTGAGCAAAGTGATGTTTTTTCGATGCTTTTGCTATACAGTTTTGTTAACAAATCTTAAAATTGGGCTTTCGTTGTCAAAGAGCCTCTTTGAGGTCGTCAAAGAGCCCAAATGAGCTCCTCAAAGAGCCTCTTTGACAACGTCATTAAGGCACTTTCATTTTGTCATTTCGCCCCTTTGAGAAAACCATACGAAAAAGCCCCCGTTTTTGCATATTTATGCAGAAACGGGGGCTGATGTTTTTTATAGTCTTATGAATAGATTTGTTTCTCTTTTGAATGGAACCTTTCTTCTTTTGAAACGATTTTTGCTTCTCTTTTGGATGGAACCGTTCCTCTTATGAACCGATTTTTGTTTCTCTTTTGAATGAGATTTACACGATCAGAAGTTTACGCCTATGCTGAGCGTGAGGCAACCGTTGTGAGAAGAGTCGAACTCGTCGTGGCAGATGTTTGCAAGACCAATGTCGTAGGTCAGGTCGGCATAGAACAAGTCGTAAGCCATGCCGCAGCCAAGCCGCAGACCGCCGTCGAGACGTTTGAAGCAGTCGCTTGAGAACGAGCTGGTAGCCACGCGGTCGCCATAATTCTTGATCTTGCCACCCACGCCGCATGCCACATAGCCGCCAAGGAACGGCTGAATGGACACGTTGTCGCCTGCATCGAAACAATATTTCACCGTGAAGGGCACCTCCAGATAGTTGAGGTCATAGGTCATCTTCTTGTTCTGATAAGTGGTCTTGCCGCCTTTCTCGGTGTAGAACAAGCCCGCCTCAAGGAAGAGCGGTGCGCGGTCGGTGAGCGGTTGTCCCACCACGGCACCGATGTTGAGGCCTGTCTGCCATTTGCCGCCATCCAAGGCCTTGTCGTCCGAGTTGACCACCGAGAACGACGGTCCTATGCGCAGGCCATAATAGCGTTTGCCCGCCTCATACATCCTCGACGGTCTGTTCTCGTTATAGTCGAGATGTCCTGTCTGCGGGTTATAATATTTGCTTTGAGTGTAAGCCTGTGCTGACATGCCGAGAGGCAGCATGAGGGTGGCGATGAGTGAAAATATCAGTTTTCTCATGATCGTTGCTTTTTGTTGTTTTTATTATGATAATGCAAAAGTAGGAAAAAAAAGTCCCATGCAGAAAGGGGAAACCCCTAAAACTGCATGGGAAATCTCTAAAGCCGTCACTTTCAGACCATTCTTCTTTGCAGGTTGAAAACACTGGCCTACAATAATCTGTTAAAAGCGCGAAGCTTGTTGCTCTTGGTCTTCCACCGTCTTAAATCTTGTTGTTCTTGGTTTTCCGCAAGCTTAAAGCTTTATTGCTCCTGTTCTTCCACAAGCGCAATGCGCAGGTCGCTGACCATGATGAGATGTCGTTTGTAGAGGTCGCCGACAGCACGTTTGAACACCTTCTTGCTCACATGAAACGTGTGCTTTATGTCTTCTGCTTCGCTCTTGTCGCCGAAGGGGCACACGCCGCCGTGGGTGTGCAGATATTCGAGCAACGTGTCGGCAAACGACAGCGTCTGTTCGCGTCCTGTGGGCTGCAACGTGATGTCGAGCTTGCCGTCGGGTCGGATGTTTGAGACATAGCCGTCGCAGCGGTCGCCGTGGTGAACGAGGCGGAACACCTGATCGTCATACACCAGTCCGGCGTAGCGGTTGTTCACGATCACCTTGAAGCCGATGGGGCTCTTCTGCCACACCAGCAGCTGCACCTTCTCGCCGGCCTTCAGGTCGGGGTGTCGCGTGTTGTCGAGGTAGCGTTCCACCTTTGCTGATGCCACGATGCGGTAGCTCTCTTCGTCGATGTGTATGTGTACGATGTAGCTCTTGCCCACCTCCATGCGCATTTTCTGCTCGCGGAAGGGACAGAACAGATCCTTCATGAGTCCCCATTTCAGGAACGCACCATACTCGTTTACCCATGCCACCTCAAGGCAGGCAAACTCGCCCACCTTGGCAACAGGATGTTCGGTCGTTGCCACCAGTCGTTCATCGATGTCGAGATACAGGAACACCTCTATCTCGTCGCCAATGTTTGCTCCTTGCGGCACATAGCGTTTGGGTAACAACACCTCGCCCTCGGGTCCACCGTCGAGGTAGAGTCCGAAGTCGACACGCTTAACTATTTTTAGGCGGTTGTAATCGCCAAGTTTTAATTTTGTCATAATCTAAGAAAATAAAGCACATCTCTACCACCTACAGCCCCACCCCCGCGCCGCTTCGCGGCTAACCCCTCCCCTTAGGGAGGGGAGTGAATGGCCAGGGCTATTGAATTCTTCACTCTTCGTTCTTCACTCTTCCCTTCTCAAGGCGCCAGCCTTTTTTTACCTTTTTACTTTTTTACCTTTAAAAGCCCTTTAAATCTCATCAATCATGCCGTCCTTCAGATGAATGGTGCGGTCGGTGATGGAAGCCAGTTGGTCGTCGTGGGTGACGATGACGAAGGTCTGTCCGAGCTTGTCGCGCAGGTCGAAGAAGAGCTGATGAAGCTCAGCCTTGTTCTTTGAGTCGAGACTGCCGCTGGGCTCATCGGCAAGTATGACCGCGGGCTTGTTCATGAGGGCACGGGCAACAGCCACACGCTGCTTCTCGCCACCCGACAGCTCGGCGGGCTTGTGGCCGGCGCGGTCCTCAAGGCCCATAAACTGTAGCAGTTCGATGGCTCGCGCCTTTGCCTCGGAGCGTCCCTTGCCGGCAATGAAAGCCGGGATCATGATGTTCTCAAGAGCCGTAAACTCGGGCAGCAGTTGGTGAAACTGAAACACGAACCCTATCTTCTCGTTGCGGAAGCGGCTCAGCGCCTTACCCTTCAACTCGTGCACATCGGTGCCGTCGATGACGATCTGTCCGTTGTCGGGACGGTCGAGCGTTCCCATGATCTGTAGCAGCGTGGTCTTTCCTGCACCGCTCGGCCCCACGATGCTCACCACCTCGCCCTTGTCGACATGCAGGTCAATGCCTTTGAGTACCTGCAATGAGCCAAAGCTCTTCGTTATGTTTTTTATGTCAATCATATCTTTGTTCTAGTCAATTCTTTGTTCTCGTCAGTTTCTTGTTAACCCATTCCTTAATCGCCAGGTAGGCGCTGCGCTCTTCCTGGTGCTGTGGCTGTGCAAACGTCATCTCGTCCATCGGGTCGCCGTGTTGGTCGGGGAAGATGATGATGATGTTCTTGCCCGAGAAAAACTGCTGGATCTCCTCTGGCAGATGCTCCAGCGCGTTCTTGTAAGACACCGTGCCCTTGCGGGCGGCGATGACGATGAACAGATGGTCCTCGGCAATGGTGGCAGCGAGGCGCGGCATCTCGTTCCAGTGGTCCATCTGCATAAACTCGACACGCATCTCGGGATGGCGGTTGCGCACATACTGGTTGATGAGAGCCAGCGTGTCGGTGCGGCCGTGGAAGATGGTGCGACACTCGAGGTTCACCGACAGGCGGGCCACACGCTCCAGCCAGCGGTAGAAGCCCGGCTCAAACTGTGCCCTCGACGGCACCGCCACCTCTATGCGGCGTATGGTGCTCAGCGGCTGCTTCAGACGAGCCATGATGATCTGCCTGTTCAAACCGTTGAACAAGCTCTGGTGAAACTCGCCCCAAAAGCTTGCCGACACCTCCGGGTGCATGTGCATGCCTATGATGATCTCTGATGCTCTAAACTCCTTGAACGCGTGCTTTATGCCGTTGGCAATGTTGGCCGCCACGCGCACCTGGGTCTGCATCTTCACGTCGGCTGCCGCAGCATATTGTTGAACCTTTTCCAGCAGACGCTGTCCGCGCTCTTGGTTCAGGCGCATGTCAACATCGTCGTAGACCACCGACAGGCCAACCAGACCGCGGCCAAGCTTAGGGTTGCGCATCATGATGGCGAGGTTTACCAGACGCACGGCATACTCGGGATATTTCATGGGGATGAGCATCTTCTCGTCGTCCTGTGTGTCTTCTTGCGGAATCTCCTTGTCGCGCAGCGTGATCTGCTGTGCCGCTTGCTCGGTCACAACGGTGGAGATGAGGCAGGTGAGCAGAATCATCAGTACCACGCCGTTAAGCATCTCGCCCGTCACGAGCACGGAGCCGTCGGGGGTGGTGAGGCGCATGCCCACCATGATGATGGCAATGGCGCCTGCTGCATGGGCAGAGGTGAGACCAAACATCATGTTGCCCGACGTGTTGAGAGGCAGGCGGAACAGGAGGGCCGACAGGTAGGCGGCAATGGCCTTGCCCGCTGTGCCGAACAGGGTGATGGCAAGGGCCACCCACAGCACGCCGGTGTCGCTGAAGGCGAGGCGCACGTTGATGAGCATGCCCACGCCGATGAGAAAATAGGGTATGAAGAGGGCGTTGCCTATAAACTCGATGCGGTTCATCAGCGGCGACACATGGGGTATGTAGCGGTTGAGGATGAGGCCCGAGAGGAAGGCGCCGAAGATGCCCTCAAGACCTATGCTCTCGCTCAGGACAGCACTCATGAAGAGCATGGCCATGACGAAGATAAACTGCATGACGGCGTCGCTGTAACGACGCAGGAACCAGCGCGTGAGCTTGGGTATGAGGAGGGTGAGACCGCCACAATAGATCACAAACTTGGCTACGAACCACAGCCAGAACAGCACGCCCGTCTGCCCGTTGTGCGATGCTACCAAGGCGGCAAGCACCACCAGCGCAACCAGGAGCGAGAGCATGGACGCTCCCACGCTAAGGGCCACGCTCGGCTTGCGCTGCTGGCCGTAACGGCTCACGATGGGGTAGGCTATGAGGGTGTTGCTGGCCATGAGGCAGCCCAAGAGCAGCGAGGCGATGGTGGGGTAGCCCAACAGCCACTCTGACATGATGAACGTAAGGGTGAACGGGACGGCAAACGTCAGCAGACCGAAGAGCGACAGCTTGCCCTTGTTCTTCTTCACGCCCTCCACATCCATCTCAAGGGCGGCGAGGAACATGATGTAATAGAGACCCACACGGCCGAAGAGTTCGAACGAGTCGTCGCGCACAAGGATGTTGAAACCATACTGTCCTATGGCCACGCCTGCCAGCACCATGCCTATGATGTGCGGAATGCGCAGTTTGCCCATGATGATGGGTGCCAACAGAATGATGACAAGCACCAGGAGGAAGATGAGGCTGGGGTTGGTGATGGGAAAATATTGTGTCAGGTCGGGCATAAGCTCTTGTCGTTAAATGTGTATTCTTAATTTGCAACTGCAAACTTACTCATTTTTTTTTGAAGATGGTTGTGAAAATCAATTTAAATGGTCCTTTCGGCTGTTTATCGGCTTCTTTCTACCGTCTTGCGCCCGTTCATGATGACGATGCGCGGGCTGTGTGACGGTTGTGTCTTGCTCACCTTGCGGCCGAGGAGGTCGTAGACAGAGGTCGCTTTTTCTTTGTTTGCGCCTCCTGCGGTTTTGCCTTCTATGGTTTTGTCTTCTTCGGTTGCGCCTCCTGCGAAAGGTGTGCTTATGGCCGACGGTGTGCTGTCGTCGATGTGGTTGACCACGGCAGCTGCGGCATCTGCATCGTCGGAGAAGACGAAGAACGCGCGAAACGGTTTTAGCTCGCCCTCGCCGTTGGGCACGGAGAGGCGTGTGCCGCTGCTGTTGAGAAAGCGGTAGGCGGTGCCGAGAAGAGGGGTGGGGACGTAGGTGCCGCACATCTGTATGTCTGTCTGCCCGTGGGTGGCGCTCGCGGCGATGGTCTTCGTCACGGGCGTGGGTTCGCTTGCCACGATGTCTCTTGACGAGAACACGGGGTCCGTGAGGGTTGCTGAGGGCTTCATGATGAACGGCTGCCCTGCTGCCACGGCGTTGGTGCGCTTGAACGACAATAGTGGTGCGCCGTCTTCGGCACGTCCGACTGACGACAGATGCTCAACCACGGCTCCTTGAAGCGTGGTGGCGATGTCGGAAGGGGTGAGGGCGAAGGGCAGGCAAAGCGTGTACCATCCGCTGTCGGCGCAGAACGTGCGGTGGAGCGTTATGTTCTCGGCCAGATGGCCGTTGGCACGGTTCAGTTGGGTGGTGTTGTCATCGACCTCGCTCTCTGACGATGGGTCGGTGTAGAGATGCAATGGACCGACACGCAGCATGCGGCGATAGATCTGCACAGGCTTTACGCTGTAAGGCGATGAGTAGCATTGGAAGAAGCCCACGCTGCTGGTGGAGGAGAAACGTAGGCAGGTGTTGTTGGCGCGGCTGCCGTTAAACTCTATCTGCGCGTCGCCCGTCAACGGGTCTATGTCTATCTTGGCTGTGGTTAGCTCTTTCGACGATGTCGTCACGGTCTTCAGTTCTTGCGTGGAACTGTTTGTTGCTGCCAGACAATGGGTGTCATCGACCTTTAGCATCCATCCTTTGGAACGGCGCGACAGGGTTATGAGCTGTGCTCCGTCTGGCACCGTGGGGCGACCGTCTTCATCGAACGTGGCGCTGATGGCCTTGCGGCGCTTCTTCTCTTCCTGGGTCGACATGAGGGCGTGGTTTGCGGCGTTGCCTATCACCACCACGTCGCCGTCGGCAAGCTGTGACGCATCGTTGACGCGAACAAACAACTGCTCTTCTTGCTGGTCAGGGGCGTCGCTGCCTGTTACGTCACCTTCTCCTGTTCCTCCTGTACCTTCTGTCCCTTCTGTTCCTCCTGTTCCTTCTGTTCCTTCTATTCCTTCTGTTCCATCTGTTCCGTCTTCACCGTCTCCACCGTTTTCACCTGTTCCGTCTCCTTCAGTTCCGTCAAGGTCATCTTTGTCTACCGTTATGTTTACGTTCTCGTCGTCATCGTCATCGTCGTCTGTGTTTAGACAATCTTCATGAAGCACAATATGGCTGTTGCGTTCTGGGCCAACCATGACGGGAGATAGTCCCCACGCCGTGGCGTGTGGAGCAACCATGTGGAGCAATGCTGTTAAAACAACGGTTTTTATGATGATCGTCAGATTGTTCATAGAATGTCCTCCATCCTTTAGGTGAGATGTCTTGTGTTTCGCAAAGATGTTTTTAGAAGATGCCTCCGCAAAGATGTCCCCGCAAAGAAACAAGCTTGCTTGATGGCTTTGCCGAGGTGCAGCTTATCTTTTGCAAAGATACAATAAAATAAGCTTTTCAACAACTTTTTGCCCTTTTCCTTCTCTTCTTTGCGATAAATTGTGTAAGTTTGCATAATTAGTTGTAAGAGAGTGCGCCGACGAGCCTTGCTTTATAGCTGACAAGTACATTTCCATTCACCAAGAAGCATGAAAGCTTTTATAAACCATTTGAAGCGAAACCGCATAGAGAACCTTGTCTATCTGGCGTTGTGGATTATTATATTCACCGCGCCAATGATGAACATGTATGTGCGTGTGGTGAACGTGGCGGAGCTCTATTTCTTGTGGGACGAGATCATAGACATGTGGCGTTACACCTGCATGTTTCTGGTGGTCTTCATCATAAACAACGCCTTGCTCAACGCCATTCTTATAAAAAGGCACGACATACACCTGTATCTCTGCATGGCGGTGTTGCTGCTTGTGGTCTTCACGGTCTTCCAGTCGTTCATGGTTTATTTCTTCCATGACACCGTGGTGCAGGTGCGCGACTCGGTGCTGCCGCAGCTCCCGGGAGCGTCCATCGACATTGTGAGCACCGTGGTGTTGATGTTGCTCATGGGCATGAACCTCGGCGTGAAACTGTTCTTTAAACTTGAGCGCGACTCGATAGAGATGCAGCTCGTGGAGAACCAGAATCTGGTGCATCAGCTCGCTTATCTGCGTTACCAGATCAATCCGCATTTTTACATGAACACCCTCAACAACATTCATGCTCTTGTCGACATCAACCCCGAGAAGGCAAAGACCACCATCGTGGAGCTGTCGAAGATGCTGCGTTATGTGCTCTATGACGCCAACAGGGAGAGCGTGTCGTTGAAGAAGGAGATCGAGTTTCTTCGCCACTACTTCCGACTGATGTCGCTCAGGTTTACTGACGACATAAAGACCTCGCTCACGGTGCCTGAACGCATGACCGACTGTAACGTGCCGCCTCTGCTTCTTATCATCTTTGCCGAGAACGCCTTCAAGCATGGCATAAGCTACAGCGGACAGTCGTTTGTGGAGGTGTCGATAGATGTGGTCGACGGCAACGTCGTGTTCACATGCAGCAACAGTAAGCACACCGCGAAACCGACGTGTGAGAAAGGGGGCGTGGGCTTGGTTAATGTGCGCAAACGTCTGGATCTGCTCTACGACACCAACTATAAGCTCGAGATCAAGGACAGCGAGCAACGCTTTGATGTTAAGCTCGTGATGCCTGTCTTGAAGGAACGGCCACTGGAGAAGACGGTGAACAATGGTTCTGACAAGAATGGAAAACAAGGATAAAGAAACAAAAAAGGAGAATAAAGAAATAAGAAAATAAGAATACAAAATAAAAAAAAGAATACAAAATAAAGAATAAGAACATAAAATAAAAAATAAGAGCACAAAATAAAACCTTCCTCTATGAATACGATAAAATGTCTGGTCGTGGATGACGAACCGTTTGCCCTGCAGCAGTTGGCCTCTTATGTGAGCAAGGTGCCATTTCTCAAACTCGTCGACCAATGTCTTAGCGCCGATGCGGCACGCAAGGTCATTGACAGCGAGAACGTTGACGCCATGTTTGTGGACATCAACATGCCTGACCTCAACGGTCTCGATTTTGTGCGTTCCCTGGCAGCCCCGCCACTCGTGGTCTTCACCACAGCCTACTCGGAGCATGCCATTGACGGCTTTCGGCTCGATGCCGTCGACTATCTGCTCAAGCCCTTCGGCATGGATGAGTTTAACCATGCCGCGTTGAAGCTGAAACGACAGTTTGAGCTTGAGCGTCGGGTATCGGTGCAGAACCTCCTCGACGACACCATCTTCTTCAAGACGGAGCACAAGGTGGTTAAGGTTCACATGCACGACATACGTTATGTGGAGGGCATGAGCGAATATCTTAAGATCTACGTTGAGGGCCAGCGTCCCATCGTCGTGTTGCTCAGCATGAAGCGCATAGAGGAGCGTCTGCCAGCCGTCAAGTTTATGCGCATACATCGTTCTTACATCGTCAATCTGCAAAAGATACAGGAGGTCAACAAGAACCGCGTAATTCTCGATAACGACACTTTCCTGCCCATCGGCGACAGCTACCGCGACAAGTTTGTGGGCTATCTCAACGCCAAGGTGTTGGGATGAAAGAGGATGATGTATAAAGCCCAATGGCTCCTGAAAACATTATCGCTTGACAGATCGAGAAGGTGGAAGAGGATGATGTATAAAGCCCAATGGCTCCTGAAAACATTATCGCTTGACAGATCGAGAAGGTGGAAGAGGATGATGTATAAAGCCCAATGGCTCCTGAAAACATTATCGCTTGACAGATCGAGAAAATTAAAGAGGATGAGGGATAACCCCCATTTCTTCCAAATTCTCAATAAAAAGTCTTCAAAATTTGCCCATTCCACCTTTTATTATTAATTTTGCATTCGCTTAATGCGCTTGTGGCGGAATTGGTAGACGCGCTAGACTTAGGATCTAGTGTCCCGCGACGTGTAGGTTCGAGTCCTATCAGGCGCACCCAGAGAAATCCTAACTGCTTGAATATGAGCAGTTAGGATTTATTTTCGTTTATATTTTTGCCGAGTTTTTGCCGAGTTATTAAGAGCTTACCTGTATAAGCCTGGGCAAAAGTGTCATAATATCAATTTCAACATGTTATGTTCACACATAAAAGAGAAAACAACCCTACAGTTGTGCTTTCTCATTAAAATCAGTTATCTTTGTAGGCGAAATGGCAATAGCCAAATATAAATGGTACAAAGCGAAATACGTCTAAGATGATAAAGGAAACATTATCTCCTGTTCAAAATAAAGGAGCACTAATGAGCCAAGAAGAAAAACCTTCTTATAAGTGTAACGATTGAAAAGATAAGATATGTCAGTACAAAGTGAAGCTGCTCTCGAAAACGGACTTATAGATACTCTTCAAAAGATGAACTACGAGTATGTTCATATTGAAGAGGAGAAGAACCTGTCTGCCAATTTCAAGAAACAGTTGGAGAAACACAACAAGAAGAAGTTGGAAGAATTGGGGCGTACCGAATTTACAGAGTCTGAGTTTGAAAAGATACTTATCTATCTTGAAGGTGGCACTCGCTTTGAAAAGGCAAAGAAACTGCGTGACCTCTTTCCGCTTGAACTGGAAAGCGGTGAACGCCTATGGGTGGAGTTCTTGAACCGCACTCACTGGTGTCAGAACGAGTTCCAAGTTTCCAATCAGATTACGGTTGAGGGCAGAAAGAAATGCCGTTACGATGTGACGATACTTATCAACGGACTGCCATTGGTTCAGATAGAACTGAAGCGTAGAGGCGTAGAGTTGAAACAGGCATATAATCAGATACAACGCTATCACAAAACTTCTTTCCATGGACTGTTTGATTACATCCAACTGTTCGTCATATCCAATGGTGTAAACACTCGCTATTTCGCCAACAACCCGAATAGTGGCTATAAGTTCACATTCAACTGGACGGATGCAGCCAATGTGCCTTTCAACGACTTGGAGAAGTTTGCCACAGCGTTTTTCGACAAGTGTACGTTGGGCAAGATTATTGGCAAGTATATCGTCTTGCATGAAGGTGACAAGTGTCTGATGGTACTTCGCCCTTACCAGTTCTATGCCGTGGAGAAGATTCTCGACCGTGTGGAAAACTCCAACGATAACGGCTATATATGGCATACAACAGGTGCAGGCAAGACACTGACTTCATTCAAGGCAGCCCAACTCGTATCCGAGTTGGATGATGTGGATAAGGTTATGTTCGTGGTTGACCGCCACGACCTCGACACGCAGACGCAAGCCGAATATGAGGCTTTTGAACCTGGTGCCGTTGACAGCACTGACAACACAGACGAATTGGTGAAGCGTCTGCACAGTAATTCAAAGATTATTATTACCACCATTCAGAAACTTAATGCAGCTGTTAGCAAGCAGTGGTATAGCAGTCGTATTGAGGAAATACGCCATTCTCGTATCGTGATGATTTTCGATGAATGTCATCGAAGCCATTTCGGAGATTGCCACAAGAACATCGTTAAGTTCTTCGACAATACGCAGATGTTCGGATTTACGGGCACGCCTATCTTTGTCGAAAATGCTGTGGACGGACATACCACTAAGGAAATCTTCGGCAACTGTCTTCACAAATATTTGATAAAGGATGCCATTGCCGATGAAAATGTGCTTGGTTTTCTTGTGGAATATTATCACGGCAATGAAGATGTGGAATATGCCGATCAAGACCGCATGACGGAGATAGCAAAATTTATCCTTAATAATTTCAATAAGTCAA
>OBLI01001791.1_pt1 | contig 19930 bp, 5 predicted proteins | sample 1519701 | NCBI WGS metagenome assembly OBLI01 (sample SAMEA3663005, study PRJEB22513) | pig gut metagenome | biome: pig gut; feature: pig-associated habitat; material: faeces | place: France | collected 2012
AACAGATAAAAAAACTCCGTGAACTCAACCTTCTCTTCCGACAAGGCAGTGCCAAGAACGGTTTGTGGGTGATAAACAGGCAAACAAAATAATAAAAATATTTAATTATAAAGTAATATAGCATATGCCACAATATATAAACAGAAATCAACTACAAAAGGCAACAGACGAAGATATTGAGAAATTCTTCGCCGAGACTGTCTTTGAAGGAATATACTCTTCTGAATTGAAGAGTAAGAATAGCGACTTCTATAAAGGAAGCATTTCTGAAATTAAGTTGGGAGGTCGTCCTACTAACTTGGTTGGTCTATTCCTGAATGTTCCTCATAATAGTACAGACATCGCTGAAGGGCCATGTGCATTCAAATGTAGAATGAATATCAAGGCTTTAAGAGAACAGGGGTACTATAAAGTAAATCTTTTAGGCTCTTCTTTGACCTCTATTAAAAAGTTGACAGAATCGAATATGACTGTCTCTGAGTCTGAAAGCAAGGAACAGGACTTGTTCGATATGTGGGGGGTCGAAAATTGTCAGTGTATCGGTTATTATCATTATGACGAAGAAAGTGAAGTTTATATAGTTGATGACTTGCGTAAACCAAACTTTGATCACATACCTTACTATCCAGGAGATGCAGAAAAGAAACCTATTCGTATCTGTTATCCTCATGCAATAAGAGGCATTGAAGAGAATGATTATTACCTCTTCACATGGAAGCTTTCCCATAGGAATAAATATAATCCTTATGAGATTTATCTGGATTTCAAGACCCAACCCAAACCTATTGATCCCAAATGGTTTGTAGATACCCTTTTCAATGATCGTCATAACGACAAATCTAAGAATTTTGGTTCTGCGACCAACTTCCTTGACACGTTAAGTAAGCAATTAAGTGCCAAGGAATCTACTTTCGTATATGAGCTTCTTCAGAATGCTAACGACTATCCTGTGGAAGGATGTAGTGTCGATGTGGAATTCCATATCACCGACAACTATCTGTTGTTTCTTCACTCAGGTGACAAGTTTAATGTGAGAAACATATCTGGTATCTGTGGCATCAATGAAAAGGAAAAGGTTGCCAACAAGAAAACCATCGGTTATAAGGGAATTGGTTTCAAAACCGTTTTCCTTAACAATCACTATGTTTATCTAAGAACAGGCGATTATTCTTTCCGATTTGATGAAGGTGAAACACCAGAAAAGAAAGTCGGTGGAAAAATTAAGCGACTCGGTGCGCCATTCCAGATTCTTCCTATCTGGACAAAGCACAATGAAGTGTCCAAAGAAGTTAATGACATATTTGACAATTCAAATGATAAATTCCGTGTTAAGATTGCTTTGCGCCCAGATAACAAGAGTCTTCTACATGTAGGGAAAAAATGCTATGAGAATCTTTTCCGCGAAGTATTCTCTGATTCAAATATCATTCTGTTCATCCCTAATATCAATTCTGTTCGTGTATTCATTAACGGCAAGGAAGAACGTGCTTGCTTCCGAAATAACGAGAAGTGGGTTCTTGGCGATTATGAAAGTGAATTATCTGAATTATCCGTTAATCTACAGAAGCGTATCAATAAAACAATAAACAAGGGTAAAAGTCGCATTCCTGAAAAATATAAGGATTTCGACTACACAAAGGTTTCTTTTGCTTGCAAGCATGAAGGAGCAATAATCAAGCCTGTAGAAGATTCTATACTGTATTGCTACCTTCCAACATCAACATCTTGGGGTTTACCATTCTTAATGAATACAGACATGATCCCTAAAGGTGATAGAAATGATATTGAAAAAGAAGTTGACTTACTTGAACTCAATGTAAAAGAAGATGAAATTGAAGATTCTGAAGAGATGAACTTTAATGAAGCATTATCTTCTATTGCTGGTTCAAAATTCTTCTTATGGGTTCGCGATTTGTTGAGATCTCGAAAGTACCAGCTTGGTTCAGTGTTCTCTATAGTGCCTGATTTCAAGAAATGTAAGAGAGAGCACAAAGAATATGCTGACTTTATTGAAAAATTTGAAAGTAATTTTAATTCCTGCCTTAAAACAGAGACAATTGTTCCTGTTCCTCAAGGCATCGCCCTTGTTAATAAGGTTATTTTGGACACAACTGGACTCAGTACATCAGGAATTATGACTGATGATGAGTTCCGTAAGTTCTCTGGAATGGAAGATTATTATCTCCCATTACCTATGCTACGCAAAGATAAGCATTTCAATTCCTTCTTGAAACGCTATGCTGAGGACGATCAAATTTTTGACGAAGACAGTCTTTCTGACCTTATCTCTAATGATGACTTTAAGGAATGGCTCAAGGATCAAGACAACAATAATAAGTTTTTGAACTTCCTTTTGGAAAACGATTATCTGGAAGACTACTTTGATGAACCGATATTCATAGAAGAGGAATGTGGAAATCTTTTCTCTGCAAGTGATCTATATTATGATATTGATGAGGAATTAAAAGATCTGTCTGCTTTCAGTTCCCATTTGTGCTATCTGTCATTTAAGACGCGAGATTTTTTCAAAGATAATGAAAAATGGAACGAATTTGTTGAAAATCATTTTGCAGAATATGATTCTGAAAGTTTTATAAATGATACTTTGTTAAGCGATAACTGGGATGAGACTGTAAAGGCTCTAAAGGAATGGAATACCTCGTTCCATTTTTATAGTTATCTGGCAAAGAATAACATTGTACCAGATGATCTCTGTAGCCTTCCTTTCTTCAATGATGAAGCAGAACCTGATATAGTTGACGATTTCAACGATAAATTTGTATTCCTTTCCTCTTCTGATGGAAAGAATACTTGTAGTGAATCATGGTTAACTTCGGTTACATTCTCATTTGTATCTCCAAACTACGATAAGGCTACACTTGATTATCTTAAAGAGAATGCCGGAGTTCAAGATTTTTCTGATGACATTATTATAAATGACATTATATTGTCGGAGGACTATCATGACGTAATTAACGAATCTCAGCAGGAAAATAAAGAAGCAAGTATTGCTTTTGTAAAGTTCTGCTTCAATCATGAATCTTTATTTGGTAGTGGGGCTTTAAAAGACTATGCACTCAATTCGTATGACTGCGATGGTGACGAGGCATTTGTCCTTTATGAAGAACATATATACTTCCCTTCAGAGTGTTTTGATGATTATTCGCAGAAAGATTGGCTCAATTGCGACTGGATGTACAGTCTTGACTCTGAATATCTCAACGTAGGTAACGATAAAGAGAAAGTAAAGGCTTTCCTCGAAAAGGCTTTTTATATTGATGAACTTGATGCTGAAAAATTTTATAAGGATATAGTACGACCAAATATCGATTCTATCGTATCTAACACCAGCGGAAGCGATGACTGTGACGGCTCTAAGAATCTCGACTTTATCTGCTACCTCGATGCGAACTACAACTTAATATTCGAAAAAGAGAAGGATGCAGATATATTTGAATCCTTTGTTTTTGTTGGCGATACAGACGATGATGGGTTCTATGATATTGATTCTGATGCTGTGTATGTTTATGCTCATGACATTGAATTGAAAGAAATTCTAGATTCTGAATGGTTCCCTGCAGACACAGTGAACATGTGTTCAAGCAAATACGGAGAATCAAAGTCTATACTTGCTATTAAAGCAAAGAAATATGACTTTGCTAACTTCTTCAACGATGTCATAAATGAAGAACTTGACAACATCAATGATACTATAAATTCCAAAGATGCTAGCATAGCATTCCATACATTCATTATTGATCGTCTTGCTAACCTTACCGACAAGCAAAAGGAGGTAATGAAGGGGGCAAAGGTTTATCTTTATGGTAATGATGATGCTAGTGACAGATCTGATGGACATCATATATTAAGCAAGAGCGCACGAGAACTGGCTTCTATGGGGTTGGTTGAATTTTCCGACCTTGACATCATTGATCCTGATTATCACATAGAGGAGAATGAAGAGTATTGGAAAACACGCCTTGGAAATGAACAGTTTACTGTGACTGACTTCATTACTTGGCTGATTGATAATACAGATACATTCTATTCTACAATCGAAGACAAGGATAATAATGTTAAATTCTGGAGATGGGTAAAAGGATGCAGACTTGCAGATCAAACACTTGTAAACCTTCCTGTTCTTCCTGTCTATCTTACAACAGATGAATATGTTGATTCTGATGATACCATCTACCTTTCTGATGACTATATCGAAGAAGGTGGATTAGAGACGATTGTAACAAGTTATCATCCAGATGCATCATTCATTAGTAGTGAATATATCGAAGAGGACGATAACGTTGATGCTTGGAAAGATTTCTGGGTAAAGATTGGTGTACGGTTTGAAATGGTAGATATTCTTATCGACACAATTGACAACAGATTATCTGAAACAGATGATGCCAAGCTGCCAGCTACAATAGCAAAATATCGCTTGAAACTTGAAGAACACTATGATGGAGATTTGATTTCTAATCTCCAGAATCTTCGTGTCAAGGCACATGATGGAGAGTTCTATAGTCTATCAGAGGTTATTTACATAGACAGCGAAAAGGAAGAACCTTTCAAATATATAGATATTCCAAATCAGGCTTCGTTTGCAACAGCAGACGAAAGGAAACTTATTATCGATATTTTAGATGAAATAGAAGGTAATAAAATAACCAAGCTCACTGAGTGGCAAAAAGTAAAAATAGATCGTTATCTTGAAATTCAAGATGAAGAAGATAATGAAGAGCTGCTTCGTACTATACACTTCCGTTGTGTGGACGAACTTGCAGCAATGTATATTGCAGATAAAGATAGTCTAAAGGAGTTTGATCAGATTTCTGATATACTCTTCTTGGATTCCGACGATGAGTTTACAGACGTTTCTGATATGACAGAAGGTAGCCTATACAAACCATTCTGCGATTTCGAGAAATATGATCTTGACTATAATTATATCTCTAATTCTTATTTACAAGAATGTACGAATGACATACGGAAAATGCTCAATAGAGTCTTCAAAATTCATTGTGATTTTGAAAAAGATGATATTGAAAACTTGTCAGACAGAAATTTCTCGATATATTTTTGGAGTCAGTATCTTATCAAACGAGATGCCGACATTAGTGGTGTCAAAAAACTGATTGATGATAGAGAATTTGACTCTGTAGCATGTATTCCAACCAAGGATTACATGAAGAAACCTAATGAAATTTATTCTCTAAGTATATCTTCTTATGTAATAAAACATGTAGATGATTGGGAGAACAAGTTACCTCTAAAAGATCTCCCTAATATTGAGTATGACAAGGAAGAAAAACGTACTTTGTTCGGTTTGTTGTTAAATAAACCATCAAATTTACGTCTGTCTTTCTGTGATTCATTGTATGCTCTTTTCAGTATTGTTGGCCAGGATAGAAGATCTCAACTCTTACAGTGGATGATAGAGACATACGACGAGAAATATGATGTCAACGTTTCCGAATATAGAGCTGATGAATCGGCTAACTGGAAAAATACCAAAAATGAAGACAAACCAATTTCTGAATTATATGCATTGTCATATAACGACAAGAAATTGGAGCAGTACTTTGGCAATCTGCCACAGATCATCAATAAGGATTACCTTCCTGCCGGTCCAATATCTTTCAAAAATGCTTGCGATATACTTCAAATAACAACTATTGAACCTAAGGATTTGATTGTAGACAAAATCGGTCAGGTATCAAAGAACGAGGTATATAAGAAAACTTTAAGAGTCTATGCTTTGGTTCTTGCAGGATATGAAGATACAGAGAACTGGAGTTCTCGTTATCAAAAATACAACGAGCTTATAGATACTCTAGAATTGTGGTGTTGTACGGCAATTTCCATCCGATATGAAAAAGATGAGAATATTTGCCAAAACTTAAAGAAATTCTATCATGAAAAAGGTTCGTCAGATTTCTACTTTGTCAAATCATTGGACGAGAAACGAGTATTCAAGCCATTTGTAGAGAATTTTATTGAGTATTTAGGAATTGAAGCTGATAAAGACTTCGTTGAAACCGTTATGGATAGTTGTGAAGCAGCAATGGAACTTGTTCAAGAAAACAATACCCTTATGCTTGATGATGCCTTTAAAGACGAACTCGATCTTTTAATTCCTGGAATAAAAAGAGAGCTTAATGGAAATGAAGCTGATGATACAGATTTCGTAGATGAAGATAAGCGTCATACATTTACAGGTCATACTGATGAACCTGAAGATGAAACTACTGTATATGGTAATCTTGAGGGAAATATATCATCAGATATTAATGACCTTGAGAACTCTGAAATAGAGGAAGAAGATCAGGAAGATGAAATCGAATATCTTCGTGAAGAAGAGTACGATGATGACGATGAACGTGAGGCCATTGATAAGTCACATGTGGATCTTGACGAAAATGACTTCTGTAACATCACCAAAATGTACTACAACTACAATGGCGAAGAGATTGAAACTGTTTGTGAACACTACCGTAATGGAACTTGGGTACGTGGTCACTATCGCAATGGGTATTGGGTAAATGGATATTGGAGAAGTGGCTCAAATGTTAGTTCTCATACACGAAGTGTAGGTTCTGGTTCGCATAACAATGGTAACAACTCTGATCTGGGAGCAACATCTCTGAATAATTCAACCTCATCATCAAAACCATATTCTTCACATACAGATGATAATATGGATGTGAATGAACCAAAGAGAACTCGTTCTGATAAGGGCTCTACTCACGATTATCCAACTTCAAGAGAACATCGTGAAAGAAAGTCTTCTTCATATTCTGCACCTACAAAGGCTGGTGAAGGTACAAGTTCCTATAGTGACATGAACGGATGGGAAGGCTCTCGTGGTAACTATACTCCACAAGCTCCAAAACCATACTCGCCAGAAGATGTAAGAAACTTCGGCTCTCATGGAGTGACTAGAACACTTGAAGTTTTGGAACCAACCACATCCGAGGTTGCAGAGATTAATAGGATTCTTGGCGAAGACCTTTCTTCAGAGCAGGTAGCAGATCAGAATTACTTGGCTCAGTTGCGATTGTACAATAATCTTGTCAAGAGAGGTATGACACCTAATGAAAGCAAGGATGACTTTGTCCGCAATGCTCACATGAAGAATGAACATACTATAAATGGTGGAAAGTACATTCATAAATGTAGTGCTGCAGGCGGTATCATGTATCTTTCTCCTTCAATCTGGAATAAGATTGCTGATGACAGATGTGTTGTATGTGTCTATCTTGGTGCGAAGTCAAATGAATTTATGTACTTCAATTCAATAGATGATATTCTTGAATGGGTTGGCGAGGATGATATTGTCATCAAACTGACAGGTGAAGAAAAAGCAGACGTTGTTGAAGAGCTTTATTCCGGAGTGCTTAACGGTGTAAAGGGAACAGCCTATACTCTCATCAGAATCAACTCTAATGAAAAGTACAATTCTCTTTTTGCCCAATTGCCAACAAATAATGAAATAAACGAAACAGAGGAAGACGAAGATGAGTATTGATAAGAAAATACAAAACTACCAGTATTTCTTCTCGGATCAGGTTCGTGAAGCTGAGATGGAGCAGAAGTCTATTATTAAGGCTCCTATGAACCAGCTTTTCCGTAAAGAAGAAATTATCATTGGGTATGTTGACCATGTAAATGATAATCTCGGACATGTTGTCCTTAAATTCCCAAAGGACAAGGCACCTCGTTTGAAGGTGCAGAAATCAGTAATGGTAATAAAGAAAGACGCCAAAGCTGAGTTAGGTCCGAATGTCACTTCATGGGGCTGTTCATTCCTTGATTTCTGCAAAAATATTCAATATCATTCCAATACATCAGACTTATTACCTCTTTATTACACAAAGAAAGGTGATCCAAACTATGATTATGTAGGATGTACTGGATTGAGTACAACATTATATGACTTATTCAAAAAGTCAACAGAGTCGGGTAAATCACTATCTGTGATTGTCTTCTCTCCATTCCCTCCAGTTGATTATTTCAATAATCTCGTAAATTTTTTAGAGGTATATCATGACCTACCAGAGCAAATGATTGAGCCTAAAATTGATTACGAGGATTGGAAGCCAGAGGAATTGGAGTATAATCCAGCAAATGAAACTGCCATTCCAGAAAGAATTCTTCAAACTTTAGAGGAAGAATCCTGCTGCATACTTCAAGGTCCTCCTGGAACAGGTAAAAGTTATACTATTGCTCATATCATAGCGTCCTATCTTACAAATAATAAGACTGTCTGTGTTACCACGATGGCAAACAAGGGGCTTATAGAACTTGTTCAACAACCACCTCTTATGCCATTCCTTCAGGAAGGAAAAATTTCAAAGTCAAATCTGTCTGCTGACGAAAGAAGAACTGTACCAGGTTTGAAACCAATAAAGAAGGGATTCATCATTCCGAATGGAGAACTATTCTGTTCAACAAATTATGTTCTTTCACAGGCATACAATACAGATAATCTAAGCGATGATGGATTACCATCATACGACTTGATTATTATAGAAGAGGCATCACAGGCGTTTCTTGCGTCAATCTTAGCATTCAAAAAACTTGGGCATAAATGTTTAATCGTTGGTGATCCGATGCAGCTTCCTCCTATCATTAGCAATCCTACAAAAGGAGTGTATAATGCTTGGAATGCAAATACTCAGATTGAAGGTCTCAAGACTTATGCATTAGGTACAGATGTAAAATCATACCGAATAACTACCACCTTCCGACTGACGAAGGCAAGCGCAGAATTGACAGGAATATTCTATAGCAACAGATTCAGATCTGTACAGAAAAAAGAGGTTGATTTTAGCCTCTGTCACTCTAATCTCTTCCCTTCTGGTGGAGGTGTTATCTATCATTATACTCAGGACTTTACCAATGGCATTGTCTCGGGTACAGGGTTGAATATAGTTAGCCAGGTAGTTAATTTGTTTAGTAAAAACTATCCCAAACGTTCTTTGGCTATTATTTCGCCATTCAATGATACAGTAAAGCAACTTCAGAAAACTTTCTTGACGGACTCTTCCTTGGAAGACTTTACTATTGAAACAATAGATAGGATTCAGGGGATGACTGTAGATTATGCAATCTTATATATCCCCGGTAGGAACCCTGGCTTTGCACTTGATGAAAGAAGATTTAATGTAGCGACCAGCCGTTCAAGGAGTACAACATTGATTGTAACTGATATTCCGCTTACAAATATGCATTCTATTTCCCCTAAGGTTGCAGATTTCATAAGGAAATGCAAATCCTTGGATGAGATAAGTGTAAGTGACAGCGAAGAAACTATCAGTCTTTTAGAAACAATAAAAAGGAATGACATAAAAGCACTATACCCAGGCCTTGAGCATATTGTAGATATGCTTATCGATAACAACATAACTTTCAGTATGGAAGGTGAAGTAGATCTATTAGATGCTAACGAAATTGTTATTGCAAGCGCATGTATGATTCTAAGAAAATATAAAATTGCTATAGACCCTTTAGATGAAGAATCTGCTTCTGTTTTTAAAGCTGCGGGCTATAAGACCGTTAGTTCTAAAGATTTTAATATAAATATGATTAAATATTATGAGTGACATGAATAATAAAATCTGCCCCACAGGGATAAACTTATATATAATATAATGGTTTAATCAATAAATTGAATAAAATATGATTGACGTAAGAAATATATCTGACTTCAAGGACTTTATAGACGACTTACTGATTCACAGTGAGTGTGATGATATTGAATTTAAAAGTGCAGCAGGAGGGTTCCCCGGTAGCTTTTGGGAAACATACAGTGCCTTTGCGAATAGCGAGGGTGGAGTCATTGTGCTTGGTGTTGCAGAGAAAAAGAATGGATATCAATTAGACAATCTGTCAGACGAGACTATTGAAAAATACACCAAAGACTTTTGGAATAATGTCAATAATCGTTCCACCATCAGCTGTAATCTGATGAAATCCGATGACTTACAGATTGTAGAATACAAGAAATACAAGATTATGTTGTTCTTTATACCTATGGCAAACAGAGAGCAGAAACCTGTATATCGCTCAACTCAACCATACAACGGAACCTTTAAGAGAAACTACGAAGGTGACTATAAGTGTACGGAGAGAGAAGTGCAACGTATGTTTTCTGACGCAAACGTATCTTCCCCCGCCGACAGCAGAATTCTGAACAATTATACTTTGGATGACTTGGATATAGTTTCATTAAAGCAGTATCGCCAGCTGTTTGCAATAGCCAAACCAAACCATCCATGGTTATCACTCGATGACATGGAACTATTAAAGAAACTTGGTTGCTATAGACGCGATAGAACGACTGACAAAGAAGGTTTTACTGTAGCTGGACTTCTTATGTTTGGAAAAACTGATTCAATAATTGATAATGAATGTTGTCCCGATTTTTTCCCTGATTATCAGGAGAAATTGGATAGCCAACTAAGATGGACGCACCGAATAGCACCAGATGGAACATGGGAAGCCAACCTTTTCCAGTTTTACCGTATTGTTTTACCACGATTGCAGGCAATTTTGCCTAAGCCATTTATTTTGGAAGACAATATTCGTCGCGATGAAACGCCTGCGCATGTATCAGTTCGCGAAGCATTAATTAATCTTTGCATTCATACCGATTATACTGAGAATGCTTCGTTATTGGTGCAACTATACAAGGACAAAATGATGTTCTCCAACCCAGGAACGTTGCTTGTCACAAAAGCCCAATACTATCAAGGCGGAGAAAGCGTATGTCGTAACAAAACCTTGCAGAAACTGTTTATGATGCTCGGCTCAGCTGAAAAGGCAGGAAGTGGAGTAGATAAGATTCTGTCAGGGTGGAGGGATGCTAATTGGCGGAAACCTGTGTTATCGACAAAGAATCGCCCTGACAAATGTATTCTTACCATGGAGTTAACATCAATAATGGACAAGGATGTGGAAGACAGATTGAAGGAATTATATGGTGAGGAGATTCTATCAATTGACCATACCCGACTGATGGTTCTACATCTTGCATGTGTTGACGGTATGGTTACAAATGAGAGTTTACGATATAGTCTTGATTTGCACAAAGCTGCAATTGCCGAAATGTTGAAAGACATGTGCAATAATGGATTACTTGTAAGCAAGGGATATGGTAGGGGAATGACATATCATCTGATTGATAAGGTTGCAAGCTCAGAGGCAGAAAGGTTGCAAGCTCAGGGCAGAAAGGTTGCAAGCTCAAAGGCAAAAAGGTTGCAAGCTCAGGACAGAAAGGTTGCAAGCTCAAAGGCAGAAAGGTTGCAAGCTCAGGACAGAAAGGTTGCAAGCTCCCAAGGTACAAGAATGAGCTATTCTGCTTTATCAGAAAAGATTTGCGATATTGCTCAAGACAATTGGGTTACTCAAGAAGAAATAACCAATATCACGGGAAAGCAAAAAGCATACCTTAGAAATAAGATATTGCCTCGCATGCTTGCTGACGGATTAATAGAAATGCTATACCCCAATATTCCTACGCATCCAAAACAACAGTATAAAGTAAAAAAACAGAATAAGTAATAAAGATATGCTACCATTACAACAAGCGAGAGAAGTGCGCGACTCGGTGATTGAATACATCAAAGCCACATTCAGATTCAAAGAGAAGGATGTGAGCGATGCGTTCTATCGCTTCATAGAAGATAAGCAGAACGGATTGTTCAAAGGGCCATACGTCTCTTTGAAGACTCCGTTTGTGTCTGCCACAACGGAGGAAAGTGCCAATATACCATTGGATATAGCACCAAGTTTTCCTCCATATAAGCACCAGTTGCAAGCATTTAAACAGTTATCGATGAAGAACGGGCATAAGCCCGAACCGACGTTACTGACAACGGGTACGGGATCGGGTAAAACGGAATGTTTCCTTTATCCGATACTGGACTACTGCTACCATTGCAACCAGTATGAAAGACAAATGGGGGTGAAGGTTATCATCATGTACCCCATGAATGCACTTGCCACCGACCAGGCGAAACGATTGGCAGAGACAATATGGAACGACCCGCGACTGAAAGACAGGGTTACGGCAGGACTGTTCGTAGGTGAAGGGGTGGATGCAAAGGAGTATCCTCGTGATATGGGAGAAGACCACATCATAGAGAACCGTGATGCCATCATAGACACCGTACCCGATATCTTGCTTACCAACTTCAAGATGCTGGACTACGGACTGATGCGCCAGCGATTCATGCCACTATGGAAAGGCAACATCGACACAGAGGAGAAGGCCTTACGGTTTATTGTTCTCGACGAGTTGCATACGTATGACGGAGCACAGGGTACGGATGTGGCAAACTTGATTCGCCGCCTGAAGTTGAAGCTCAACTTGCCGAAGGCGTATTTATGCCCCATTGGCACTTCTGCCACTATTGGCAGTGGAGACGACAGTAAGTCGAGACTATGCGAGTATGCAACCAACGTGTTTGGCGAACATTTCCGCGAGGAGAATGTGATTGAGGAGCATCGCATACCTGTGGATGAGTATATTGATGCTATAACAGTGGGGTTGCCAGACGGCAAACTTATAAAGGAATGTGTATTCGGCAGCAACGACACTGTTGAAAGTTATATGCGTCGTCTGTGTAAATATTGGTTGAAGAAGAGTGATGCCACACCTGTAGAAGCAGGACAGATATTGCGCCGTATGGGTATTGTCAGGGATTTGCTGACGGCACTACAGAAAGGAATACTGACTACAGACGAACTGCAATTCAAATTGGAAGATAATGCAGATTTCAGAAGACTTCGCCAACAATACTCGGACAAGACCTGCATGATTGCCATCGAAAATCTATTGGCATTGATAGCTTATGCCAAGCGACCTTTGTCTGACTCAAAGACTGTACCAATGCTTTATTTGCAGGTTCAGCTGTGGCAAAGGGAACTGAGCGGCATTCTTCGCTATGTGCAGAAGGAACCTGAATTCGTCTGGCGAGGAAGTTTGAAGACAGATGAAGATCGTGTGGCTTTGCCAATGTATTTCTGCCGCGACTGTGGAGCAAGCGGCTGGATAAGCCGACGCCTTGCTACTGACGACCGATATTGCAGTGATGTACGTACCATCAATATGGCATTTGCCAACAAAGAAAAGGACGTGGTGTTGCTCAACACTGAGACTAAACGCCATGAGGCTGTAGATGACTACACAGGAGAAAATGCCATGAATGTGACTCACTACGTGAGGACGAAAGACTTGTCGGAGGCAAGCCAAAGCGACAGTGACACCATACGCTTGCGTGTTTGCAGCAAATGGACATCAAACAAGAATGGCAATCAGAAGTTTGCACGCACATGTCCGGAATGTAATGGTGGAGACACCATCTGCCAGATTGGAGGTAGGACATCGACGCTTTCAAGTGTGGCTATCAGTCAGGTGTTGTCAAGTGATTTTGACAATGCCAATGCCAACGAGCGCAAAATATTAGTATTCACCAACAGTGTTCAAGATGCCGCTTATCAAGCAGGATTCTATGAGGCCCGCACCTTCCGTTTCCTCTTCCGACAGTCGATGCAAAAGTATATCAATACACTATCCGAACCCATCAACATAGTTGAACTTCAGAAAGGATTTAAGGAGTACTGGCATAACAAATTGACGGACGAGGAATACTATAACCGTTTCCTGCCTGCCGACCTTGCCAAGCATATAGACCTGAGGAAAAACTACCGAACGGCAGGAGAAGGTAGCGTATTTATGGACAGTTTTAAGAAGGAGTTTGAACTGAGAGTTGATTGGGAGATTCTCAGCGAATTTGGACTCACCGCACAATTAGGTCGCACGTTAGAGAAGACTGGTGCGTCAGCATCCTTCTTTAAACAGGACTTAATTACTGAAGTTCACACCAGAATGACTGACTGGTTGAAGGAAAATGAATTGCAACGCATCGGGGAGAACGAGTCTGCCTTCAAACATTTTATATATGGTATATTACAAAGAATGAGAACCCATGGCGCGGTGGACCATCCTTTCTTTGAAATGTATCGTAAGGAATATCTCAATTCGTATGCACTGAACTGGACCTATGACCATAGGCATTTCCTCAATCCATATTTCGGAGGTGGAGTACATTTCCCAAAACTGGTAGGCACGGTTCACAACGGACGCAACCACGAGTTACTGGATATGGCTGTAATGCGTGGAGACAACAAACAGACATGGTACAGCAACTACTTTTTTGAGGTGTTCAACGACCCATGGACAGCAAGGAATGCTGCACTGTTCAACGACTTTATGAGGCAGTTGTTTGACACGATGGTCACCGTAGGACTACTGAACCGAGAAGAACAGGGAGGAGGCAACTATGCCATCCGACCTGAAAATATATGGATAAGCAAACAAGTGAAGCACATACAATGCGACACTTGTCAGTCACGATTGTGTGTTGCCACAGAAGATTCGTTAGCAGAAGAAACACATTGTCTTAACTACAAGTGCAAAGGTACATATTCAGAGGAGACGATACCTGAACTGAATTACTATCAGCAGGTTTATAACCGAAATCTCTCGCCTCGTGTGCATGCCCAAGAGCATACCGGTTTGTTGGAACGCAAGGTAAGAGAAGAGTTGGAACGTGACTTCAAACTGCATCCACACAGCAATTCAACCAATGTGCTAAGTGCCACATCAACATTGGAGATGGGTATTGACATAGGCGACCTGAACGTGATGGGCAATACCAATGTTCCGCCAAAGCCAAGCAACTTCTTGCAGAGAACCGGTCGTGCCGGACGAAAGGAAGGAAGCGCATTGGTGCTTAACTATGCTCATGCCGGTGAACCGCACGACATGTATTATTATGAGTACCCTTTGGAAATGATGCAGGGCGAAGTGAATACGCCAGGCTGTTTCTTAGAGGCAAAGGACATCCTGCGCCGGCACTTCTTAGCATATTGCATTGACTCATGGACAACGGCCGACGAAAACAATAAACTGCCAAACAGCATACGCGACCTGCATCTGCTGAATGAAGGCATCTTCAACGACGAGGCTTTCATCCTTAATCAGATCATAACATTCATCAACAATAATAAAGCCTCGCTTCGCAGTGCTTTCCGCGAACAATATGAAAAGAAAACACATGAGGCTTTAGACTGCTTGTTCGAGACACTGGATGACGGAACATTCTTTAACCGTCTCGTGAGTGAGTTTGCATCCCTTGCCGACCATCTGCACCATTTAGGAAAGGAACTGGAGGAATATGGGGTGCAGAAAAAGCACATACAAGCCAATGACCCTGCGATGAAACAGATTGAGATGCTTATTTCTGCCACAAAAAAACAGTATAGGCAAATGATGGACGATAGCGTGATTGAGTATATGACCAATGCTGGATTGCTGCCCAACTATGCTTTCCCTGAGACTGGAGTGAAACTGCAAGCCAACATATATTCATCGCGCGAGAAAGAGGACAAGGAAGGGAATGTGGCAGAACCCAAGGCATTTGAACTGACACGCGCGGCATCACAAGGAATCAAGGAACTGGCACCTGGTAATTATTTCTATACCCAGAAATACAAACTGAATGTCAGTGGACTAAACACTTTCGACTGGAAGGACTCGCTGACTGAAATGAAGTTCTGCTCAAAGTGTGACTGTGTAGCCCTTAAAGGGGAGTCGGGCTTCGAGAGCGCTGCATGCCCTAAGTGCAATGATCCTTCATGGGGCGCAAACCGTCATCCTGTATTGAAGTTCACCGGTGCAAGAAGTGTCATGCACACAAATGACGCCGCCTTGGATGACTCAAGTGAAGACCGCGAAAGTGAGAACTATATCACCAAACGCCACTGTATGTTCCACCATACGGGGGCGACAACATCGTATGCTATACGAGGCGTAGGATTCGGTATCGAGTTCTGCAACAATATGGAACTATATGAGGTGAACTATGGTATGCAGATGCAATCGGGTAGCAAGGTGGAAGTGAACAATGACCCTCTTGTGGCTCTGAACGGATTTATCACTTGCCGACACTGCGGAAAATCCCATCCCATAATTAGTGGAGTGAAGTTGGAAGACCTGCATTACAAGTTCTGCACGCATAAGGATAGGGCTTTTGTGGATGACAAGGAGGGAGAAGTATTCGAGACATTATACCTATACCGGCACATGCAGACAGAGGCTATCAAGATACTCCTGCCTATACAGATTATGGATGCCGCTGCTGCTGTGGAGATGTTCAAAGCCGGAATAGAACTTGGCATGAAGGCTTACTTTAAGTCTTCGCCCGAACATATACGTATAGACTCATACGAGGAGATGAACCTTGCAACAATGAAGAAGGATCATTATCTCGTGATGTATGACACAATACCTGGTGGTACTGGATATTTGTCAAAACTATATGACACAGAAGAATTTACCTTTCTGCTGAAGATGGCTTATAACAAAATTCATGAGTGTACATGCCAATGGGAAGGCAAGGACTGTTGTTACCATTGTATTCTGACATACGGTAATCAATACAAAAGGGAAGCTTTCAGCAGGGAAGCAGCAGAGACATTGTTTGAGAAACTCATCAGTCATGCCCATTCATGGGAAACGCTTTCGGGCTCTGTCGGGACAATATCCCAAACAGGTGTGGCAGAAGACAGCGAGTTGGAATTGAAGTTTGTAGGCGCCCTGACAACCATCTGCCGAAACAATGGCTGGGAGTTTGAGAAAGTGGCGGATGCAGATTCATACAGATATGACCTGCATATCGTGAATGGCGGCAACGACTTGAGATACTATGTCATTCCGCAGTTTGCGATTGGCGGTCACTATGGAGTAAGAAACTATACTGTGGCTGACTTCCAAATTATCTGTATGGCTGCAACAATCAATGGCATTAACATTGACCGCATCGACAAACTGCCCATGTGGTCTATCTTCCTGGATGGTTATACCTTTCATGCAAAGACGCCCAACATGCGTTTCTATAGTGACAAGGCCAAGCGCGACAGCATACATGACTCTGCAACTCATAAGCTTTATTCGTGGACGTTGACATGGGAGGACATACAACTCTTTGAAAATGAAAAAGAAGATTCTTTGGGACTCAACAATGTCAGTCGCCTGATAGAACTATTGAAGAATCCACAATCTGGATATATCACCGAAACGGCTTTCGGCTGTATCACGGATGCAGCAAATTTCATGGGCTACGGTGGTTCTCTGTATCAAGGCGAAATTACTATTGACGATAGTTGCTATGACACGTTGACCGACGATTCAACTGATGAAGAAGTTGCGACTGCATTGGATAGAGCGGTTAAATACGACTGGCATTTGCAGAATCTATCACATTCGTTGGACAAGGATGAATGGATCGGATTCTGGCGCAGATACAATTTATTGCAGTTCTTCTCGAACAAACCCGATGTTGTTGAGGTGAATGCAACAGGTATCGATCGAGATGAAGTTAAGATTTTCTACCCTGGATTGGAGAATATCGTTGATCTCTTGATAGACAACAATATTGTCTTTGGGTATGACGGTGATACCGACCTTACTGATGCCGACGGTGTAGTATTGGCTTCTGCCGGTATGCTTATCCGAGACAAGAAAGTGGCAATAGATCCTTCTGATGAACAATCTAAGGTAATCTTTGAGACTGCCGGATACAAAATACTATATTCAAATAACTTTGATATTAACGCAATTAAAAACATATAAAGATATGAGACTATTTCTTTCAGAAACCTGTTTTGAACCATTGTTCGCCCTTCCTAAGAAGATACAGACCAAAGTGGTCAACTTCCAAAAAAAGTTCCGCGAATGTACTACTGCCAATGGTATGCACCTTGAACCCATTGCCCAGTTCAACGATGACTCGATGCGCACGGCACGTATTGATGACAATTATCGTGCTGTAATCGGACTGATAGATGATAATGCCTACCTCTTGTTTGTCGGCACTCATGAAACTGCCTACAATTGGGGCATTCGTAAGAAATTGGTGTGGAACAACCATACCCAAGCATGTCAGATAGTTACAATACAACAGACAACTGAAACTGTTGTCAACACTTCATCTTCAGAACCACAAGAACCCTCTCCTTTCAACAATATCCCTGAGGAAAAGATGTTAAAGATCGGCGTGCCACAAGAACTTATTGCACAAGTTATGCAGATAAAGACATTGGATGATCTTGATCCATTGGAAGAATACCTTCCCTCGGATGCATACGAAAATATCTTTAATCTTCTTGACGGCGAGGAGATTGACAATATTATTGCAGAGATTGAGGAAGGCCAGGCAAAAGCAGATGAAGACCAGTTGCTGAGCAACAATAACAGACGCCGTTTCGTGGAACTGACAGACGATGAAGACCTACAGCGTATTCTTGACAATGATATGGACAAGTGGCAGTTGTTCCTTCACCCCTCACAGCAGAAGTTAGTAGATGCTGATTACAAGGGGACGATGAAGGTAAGTGGAGGAGCCGGTACGGGCAAGACTGTTGCCGCACTGCATCGTCTGAAGCATCTCTGTGAGAATCCCAACACCAAGGTGCTCTTCACTACATATACCCGTACACTAAAGGAGAATATCGATGAATTGATAAAGAAGATGGACATCTGCCGTTCACGTTATACACTCAATAATATTGACCAGGTTTTGATAGAAACTGCCCGCCAATATAAGGTAAAAGAAGGGTATAAGGTTCTTGATTATTCCGGTGACGAGGAATCTCTGAAGCTATGGCGCGAAGTACTTGAAACAGAAGTGACTGAGTTTGATGAGAAGTTCCTATATGATGAATACATTGACGTGATCGTGTATTTTGGCAATACAGATGCAAAGTCATATATGATGCAACAACGTGTGGGTAGGACAAAAGCATTAAGTCGCAAACAACGTCTCGAAATATGGAAACTTGTTGAGAAATATATTGCTCTCAAACAAGAACGTAAGGTTGTTGACCGTTTGGAACTATTCAATGAGACCACTAAATACCTTAATGAGAATAACATTCGCCCATATACAAATGTCATTGCTGATGAATTTCAGGATTTCTCCAATCCAGAGTTGAAGTTCCTTCGCGCTTTAGTAGCAGAAGGACGCAACGACTTATTCTTGACTGGCGACCCCATGCAGCGTATATACAGCGGAAGAAAAATAAACTTTGGTGCTGCGGGTATCAATGTTCGTGGTGTTCGTAGCCGCAGACTGAAAATCAACTATCGTACTACAGAGCCTATCAAGCGTGCAGCAGTAGGAATTATCAAGGGTATCGCTTTTGATGATATGGATGGCGGCACAGAAACCATGAAAGGATATGTCTCACTCATTCATGGAGGCGAAAAACCTACATATAGGATTGTAGGCAACACGACAGAAGAGGTTAGTCAAATAATTGAATGGATTGAAGAATGCAGACAAAGCGGTATCGCTTTGAAGGACATCTGCATTGCAGCACCAAGTATGGGATTGATGAAGGAGCTGCAAACACGTTTGCATACAGATGGCACAGCTTACAAGGTATTAAAAGGTACAAACAAACAAGGTGCCCAAGAAGGTATCTCTCTTTGCACCCTACATTCAATGAAAGGACTTGAGTTCAAGGTTGTTATCCTCACAGGCGTAAATGAACGAAATATACCTTCGAAAGCGACAGACACATATCCTTTCACAGGTATGGACGTGATTGAAAAAAAGGAATATCTCTCTGCAAAACGTTCACTATTATATGTAGCTATCACGCGTGCAAGACAACTTGTCTTTATGGTGGGATTTGGTGAGCCTTGTGGCTTACTACCAATAGACTAATACAAAGACAACTCATCCGTAACTATATGAAATTATATACTTACGGATGAGTAAAAGCTCCCTCGCACCGCAATAACGATGCGAGGGAGTAGAAAAGTTAATGCTTATTGGTGTTTGTCAAGGGCTTGCCTTGA
>OBLI01001792.1_pt1 | contig 19923 bp, 18 predicted proteins | sample 1519701 | NCBI WGS metagenome assembly OBLI01 (sample SAMEA3663005, study PRJEB22513) | pig gut metagenome | biome: pig gut; feature: pig-associated habitat; material: faeces | place: France | collected 2012
AATAATAATAGTATTAAGATATTGAACGAAATGATGAAATGGAATAAATATTGGTGTGGATGGATTGCCTTGGTAGTCGTAATTGCCGCAAGTATGTTGACTGGATGTGGCAATGGCGACAAACCGAAGGTGGTGGTATGCGTACCGGTGTATGGACAGAGTCTCGCCATGGGTGAGGAATCGGAATTGGTGACTGATATTGACGGATTGACTGAGAAATGGAACGGAAGACTTGTGGGCGAAGGACTTGACGATGAGTTTGGGTATTACGAGGACAGAAGTTGGAAAAAGAAGATAAAGCGACTAATAAGATATGACAATCGAAGATATGAGAACTCGGCGTTTGCCATGGGCGAGGCGCTTGCAGGTGCTTTTGGCAAGGACACTATGGTATGCGTGTTTGCCGACGGAAGAGGAGGTACGGCTATCTCGCATCTGGTAAAGGGCAGTGGGCCATACAATGCTCTGCTCGAAGATATAAGGAAATCATACGACGAGGCAAAAAAGAGAGGAATGGAGTTCTTTGTGCCTGCCGTTTGTTGGATGCAGGGCGAGAGCGACATGTTTGACTATACGAGGGTGGATTATCGGAAGATATTACGACAGTTTGCTGTTGATGTCAATAGGGATGTGAAGAGTATCACGGGACAGAAGCATGATGTGAAGATTGTGGGATATCAGTCATGTTGCCTTGCAAAGTGCTATAAGTTTGTTCCTGAGAGTTATGATTGCTATGAGATTTCTGTGCCGCAGGCTCAGATGCAACTCATAAGGGATGACTCTCTTTTTGTTGCCGGAACTCCTGTGTATTTCCTCGATTTTGTGGATGACAGAATTCATCTTGACGGAAAGAGTCAAACTGTTGTTGGGCGATATAACGCAGCTGCCGTGTTGGATATCGTGAGGCAAGGGATTTCTCGCAGAGGACTTTATCCTCTTGATGTGAAGAGCGAGGGAAAGATGGCTATCATAGAATTCAATGATAATGACGGCACACTCGAATTCGACACCATTAATGTTAATAAGGTGAAGAATTACGGATTCAGCGTCATAACGCCTGATAATAAGGATATTGCCCAAAAAGTATCTATCGTTGACAACAAAATTGTTATTGAATGTAATGACGACACCAAGGGATGCAGAGTGAGATATGGAGCCAACGGCGAGAAGAACAAGTCGGGCAGGCGACTTGGCGCACGTGGCAATCTCGTAAGGCGTTGTCCCTCAGCTCTTCCGGCGTGGTGTTATATGTTTGACGAAGCCACAACCGAGAGATAGAAAGCTAATTCTATCAAGAGGAATAAGGCGCCGCAGCAGTCGCCGGTGTATCCTTGAAGTCGATGCCATATCAGGCGATAGAGGAAATACATCACAACGCATGGGGCAAAAACGAGATATTCCCAATGAAGGAGAATGCCATTATGACTTGACCAGAGATAAAGCGCAAGTACGGGCAACAGCCCCTGGATGGCAAGCCCAATGCCAGACTTCAACGGTGGACGACGATATACTACTTTTGCCTTGGCTTCGGATTCGGAGCGGGCGTATGGCATCATGCTTATTATCTGCGAAGCTACCATCTTGGAAAACGGATCGCCGGCAAAGATGACTATTACTGCTGTCAATGGAGGAAGACTGTAGAGACAGAAGAAAAGCAACATGACATAAACGAGAATGCCGATGACTCCGTATGTTCCTATGCGTGAATCCTTCATGATGTCGAGAATGCGCTGGCGGTCATTGCCGCCTCCTCCGAATCCGTCGAAGAAGTCGCAAAGTCCGTCTTCGTGCAATGCACCCGTGATAAGGAGTCGGATGGCTATGGCAAGAACGACGGCAATAGGATAGGGGAAAAGCATGCTTGCGCCATAAAGAGTGGCAGCCATAATGCCGCCTGTAATCCATCCGGCAAGCGGCCAATACTCTACTACACGTCTATAGCAACTCTTGTCGGGTTGGGCAATCCGCCAAAAGGGTAGGCGAGTGAAGAATATGAGTGAGGCAAGTGGTGTTTCCCACCATCGCGTATTGTCAATGGATAATCTCATTGTCAGAAATATTTGGTAATGTTAGCATTTTGGAAATTGTTCATCTCGGTGATCATTCTCACTGCACTGTCGATGATGGGGAATGAACACAAGGCTCCAGTTCCCTCACCAAGACGAAGTCCCAAGGACAATAGCGGTTTTGCACCAAGAAGACCAAGCATGCGGGCATGACCTCCCTCGTCACCGCTATGACCGAATACCATATAATCGACAATGTCGGGATAGAGTCGTGAGACGGCAAGGGCACAGGCGGTCATAATGAATCCGTCAACCATAATGACAAGATGACACTCGGCTGCACGAAGCATTGCGCCTATGGCTGCAACCATCTCAAATCCACCGAAATAACGTATGATATTTTCAGTATTACTGCAATCAAGACCTGATGACTTAAAATTCTCTATAGCCTTGTTGAGCACCTCGTATTTATGACGTATTCCCTCGTTGTCAAGTCCTGCTCCGGCTCCAACACATTCCTCAAGCGGAATATTACCGAAGAGACTCATCCAAATGCTTGAGGGCGAAGTGTTGGCAATGCCCATCTCGCCAATGCATATTATGTCGCTGCCGTCGTTGAAACAGGCATCAGCCATTTCGGCTCCTACATTCAATGCCTGTTGGTATTGCTCAATCGACATTGCCGGCTCATAAAGGAAATTTGCAGTGCCATTGGCTATCTTGCGATTTATGATGTCGGGATACATCGCAAGATCATAGTCAACGCCAACATCAATGATACGCAGTTTGAAACCATGCTGGCGGCAGAACATATTCACTCCTCCGCCACCACGGGTGAAGTTAATCATCTGCTGCCAAGTAATCTCACGGGGAGACACACTCACTCCCTCGCGCTCAATACCATGGTCGGCACCAAAGAGGATATGGCACGGATTATGAAGAGTGGGATGGAGTGTCTGTTCAATAAGGCAGATCTGCAATGCCAACTCTTCAAGACGACCTAACGAACCCTTGGGTTTATTGAGATTATCAATCTTGTCGATTATCGCCTGGCGCATCTTGTCATCCGGCTTGTGTATATTGAATTTCGTCATATAGAACTTTATTTGACTTCGTAGAACGTTTTTTTAATTCTTTAATTTTTTAATTCTTTAATTTTTAACGGTATCCCCGATACCATTAGAATCACTTCGTCGGCCTTGGATGCCACATATTGGTTCATCCAGCCTTCGAGGTCGGTGAATCGTCGTTGAATGGCATTCTCACTAACACCACCGCTTCCAATCTCATTGGTAACGAAGATGAATGTGGCATCCTGGGAAGTGAATTTGTCGAATTCCTTTTTCAGACATTCAAGGGCATCATCCACAGATGGCTGTTCCCATTCCGCCTTTTCGCGCGAGAAGAAAAAGTTGGTGCACCAAAGGGTGATGCAGTCGATGACTACAACTCGCCCTGACACGTCATGACGACTCAGTTGCTTCTCCTCTTCGATATTCGTCCATTGAGGACCTCGTCGTTGCTGGTGTATCATGACACGCTGGCGGAATTCCTCATCCCATATATGTGCCGTGGCAAGATATACGGGATTTGGGGAAAGGGAGAGTGCAAGTTGTTCGGCTTGCTGACTCTTGCCTGAGCGCTGTCCGCCTGTTATGAGTATTATCTTCTTCATTTTTTCTCCTTGATGATTCCGTGACGATAGGCATAAAGCAATTCTTTAAGGTCTTCTATCTGCATACGCAGTTCCGCTCCCTTGTCGGTGTCAGCAACACGCATACGATGGGCCGACATTTCCACAATCTGAGTGGTGCTCTTGATGTCAGTACCCTTGAGGATTGACTCAGAAGCACTCATAAACGGTTCGTGCTGAACAAGTTGGAATCCGCGACTGTGATATACCAATGTATATCCGGCAATACCCGTCTCCTTATGATAAGCCTCACTGAATCCTCCATCGATAACCATCAGTTTGCCGTTGGCCTTAATAGGATTCTCTCCCTTTGAGGCATGCACAGGCACATGTCCGTTGATGATATGACGATTGGTTCCCTTGACGTCAAAGGCATCGAGGATGCTGTCGCATATCTGCTCGTTGTCACGCAGTTTGAAGTAGTTGCCTTTTTCTTCTTTATATATCTCCTTGTCTGTGAGGAAATATCGTTCGAATGTTGCCATTTTCGACTTGTCGAACAAAGGACTGTCCTTGCCACACCACAGATATAGGAAATAGTCGATGGCGTATTTACGCTCTTCGGCTGGAGTGTCGTTGGTGAAAGCCGAACGAATGAGCAATCCTGTTTGATGCATCAGTTCGCGACCGGAATATTTCTTTCCAGGATAGAGTTCCACTTCCTTCAGCGATCCGTCGGCATTCAGGGGCACGGAGGCATGAAACAGGAGATTGCTGTTATATATTGCATACATGCATCCATGACTGAGAATATATGAGATATGCTTGTGGAGTTTTTCGCTCACCATGAATGAATGATGGAGTTTGCCCATAAGCAACTTTTCCTCGTATGTCAGTTCGCAGGGATGTTCAGGATCAATTGTCGGGAAACTGTTGCTTGTCATCACGTATTCCTTACCGTCGATAGTGCATACGCCACGTGAGTAGTCGATATTGTCAAACATACAACGGTCGGTCATATTCCATTCAGGGCGACGCTTGAAGATTTTTGCCTCTTCCTTAAATTGTATGACACTGATGGCCTTGTGCATCTTGGCCGTGAGTTGCATATTCTTCTCGTCCATGGTCATGCCTTTGAGAAGCTTGGGCATAAACTCGGTGCATGGATCGTCGCCATACACTTCCATAGCAAATGTAGCCAAAGGTACGAGATTGATGCCATATCCTTCTTCAAGAGTGGCAAGGTTGGCATATCTAAGCGAAAGGCGCAACACATTACAGATGCACGCATCATTGCCGGCTGTAGCTCCCATCCACAAGATGTCGTGATTGCCCCACTGTATGTCCCATGAGTGATAGTTCATCATTGTGTCCATGATGATATGTGCTCCAGGACCGCGGTCGAATATGTCGCCAAGCAGATGCAGCTGGTCGATGGCAAGGCGTTGGATGACATTACACAAGGCAATGATGAAATCGTCGGCACGTCCGGTGGAAATGATGGTATCCACAATGACAGCCACATATTTTGCCTTGTCCGAGTCGTCGGTGCGCTCATGAAGCAATTCCTCGATAATATAGCTGAAATCGGTAGGTAAGGATTTTCTTACCTTCGAACGGGTGTATTTACTGCTTACATCACGGCACACCTTCACCAGTTGATGAATGGTGATGTGATACCAGTCGTCGATGTCTTCCTCCGAAGCCTTGATGAGTTCGAGTTTCTCTTCAGGATAATATATCAGTGTACACAATTCCTTTTTCTCGCTCTCACGGATATCATTACCGAAAAGCTCGTTCACCTTGCGCTTGATATTTCCCGAAGCGTTCTTGAGAATATGTCGGAATGCTTGATACTCACCATGAAGATCGGCCATGAAGTGCTCTGTTCCCTTGGGAAGATTGAGTATTGCTTCGAGGTTGATGATCTCGGTGCTCGCGGTGGCCACCGAGGGGAATGACTGCGACAAGAGACTCAGATAGCGCATGTCTCTGTCGATGTCGTATTTAGAATGAGATTTCCGTGTCATTATTTCCATATATATTTATGTTATTTCCAATTCATTATCTATCATTGATGCAAGTTTTCTCGTACGGGCATTGTCCTTAGGAGGAGCAAGCATGAAACCTTCTTCCATACATGTATAATCGCTCATGATCTGCATAAGGGACATTACAAACTTGTCAATTCCCTTGATTTTCATTTCCTCATTAACGACTGCCTCGTCAACAAACGCCCTACGCATTTGGCGTGCAGTTTCCACGATGTCCTTCAACGTGAGTTGTCCGCTGGTTGCATGTTTGTGCAATACTTTTATAAACTTGCATAGACTGTCGGTGTGATAACCTTTGTCGTCTGCTATGACGGCCGGTAGGGGTTTGACATCCTTGTTGAACAATCCCCTGTGTTTATCCTCCCGAGGCAAATAACAAGGTATTTCATCTGGTTTAATATCTGTATGACTATGACCGATTGTATTCTCGGCATCCGATATGGTATCGGCAATCGAAGTGTGATAAGCATGTATCTTTATGCGTCGCCATGCAAGTGTCGAAAGACTGCTTATCGATGCTTTCTCACTGTCGGTAAGCCATTTCTCTTCGTGTGTCACTCCTGCCTTTATCAGTGCGGCAAAGGCTTTGCGCTCGTCATCATTGAGCAATGCCAATGTATGGCTATCCATCACCTTATTATATATGGCAAGCATCTTGATGGCCATATCCTTCTCGGTGATTGTATCAGTGATCATCGAGTTTCTGACAACCTCAATTCTGGGATTCCATCCAAGGCGCTTCATGCAGTCTTCCTCCATTCTTCCCATCACCACAACCGAAAATGCGTCTTTTACAATCTTTTTCTGATAGGCGATGATGCGCGGGAAATGCTTTTTCCAATAGTCTTGCTTGATAATCCATGGTTCGAGTTGTCCATGTGGAGACAATACTATCCGAGCACCTTTTTTCCTCGCTTTCCTCACAAGTAGGAAATCAGAGTCGCGCCAGCAACCGTGGATATGGATTATATCCACATCGGAGCTTTTTATCACCTTTAATGCATCATGCAACGACGAGGCACTGACATTCTCAATACAACTGTCTCCCGACAGATAGTTGAGTTCTGTCATCGCTTTCGACAGGATATTGATATATTCCTCTGATATCTTGTCGGTTGCCGTGTAATAATGCAGTATTCTCATTTTGCTTATTTCATTAACGTCGGATAAAATCTTCTTTGTTGCTTCTGATGAACTTTATGTTCAAGAAAGCATTTCGCCAAACCTCAGAGTACTCGAAGAATGGGATTTTCCATGCCGCAATATTCTCATCGATAGCTTTCATTGCCTTCGAGGCTATCCACATCTTTATTATGTAGTTGAAGATTAGGGAAAGGCCTGCGGCTGCCGTTATCACATATAATTGCAATAATGCCGAAATGACAATGGCCGCAATGAGCAATAGCAGAGTGGCGTGAAGAAAGACTGTGTCGATGACTACGGGCAGACGATAGGAAGGTGTTCGCTGAAGATGACGTGAAGTCATGATGAAGAACAGTTTTTCGTTCATCCAACCTTTCTTGGTGGGAGCTTCACGGATGATTCGCGAATCAGGTTCCGTGGCTGTAGATGTATTTATCGGCGTGGCATATTCATTGACAAGGAAATCGTATTCTCCACGCAGGAATTTCAAGTTCTGGAGAAAGCCATTATGCTTCATAAAGACATCACGACGCACGGCAAGATTTCTGCCGCAATATGCGTAAGCAGTGGAATCCTGTGCCTTTTTGAGTTGGCGAAACCATGATTTCGTGTAGTCGAGGCGCTCATAGTCGCTGGCATACTCGTCATATCGTGTTTCTCCTAATATCAATTCAGCGTTATCGCAATGTGAGGCCATTGTGGCAAGCCAGTTGTCGGACAATGGGCGACAATCTGCTGATGTAAGTATCATCCATTGATACTTGGCAGCTTTTACTCCGATGGTAATCGATAGTTTGCGGCGACTGAGATAATGACTTGTGTCGGGAATAAATGTGGTGTAAAGATTGGAATACTGGGATTTCAGTCGCTTCAATACATCTTCTGTCTCGTCGCTTGACGACTCGTCAACCACAATCACCTCAAATTTACCTGAATATTTTTGTTCGAGAAATGCAGACAGATTTTTCTCTATCTCCATCGCATTGTTGTGGACGGGGATAATGATTGAAAATCCAGGCATTTGCTTATCTCCGCCTGAATTTCCGTTTAATGATGGTGACTCCGAATCCAATTCGGGTCGTCTAAAAAGAACATTACAGAATGGGGTGGCCACTGCTATGAGCAGGAGCACACCACATACTGTAATCGTTAGTGTGTCGAATATTAGCATACAAAATTAATTATAATGCGCGCAAGTCCTCGGTGGTATAACCCACGGGCAGAGGACGGCAGTTGTATTGCGAAGCCATAATCTCGCCATAAGCGCCGGCTGAGCGCATGGCGATGAGGTCACCGCGTTTTGTAGCGTTGAGAGGCACTTGCTTGCCAAACACGTCGCTCGACTCGCAAATAGGACCAACAACATCGTATTCCTCAACAGGAGCGTCACTCGAAAGATTGTCTATCTTGTGATATGCCTGATAGAGGGCAGGACGGATGAGATCGGTCATACCGGCATCAACAATGACAAATTTCTTCACCGACCCCTGTTTTACATACAATGTGCGGGTGATGAGCGAACCGCATTGACATACTACCGCACGACCGAGTTCGAAGTGGAGTGTCTGTCCTGGACGCAGTTTGAGATGGCGTGCATAAGTGTCGAAATACGACTTGAAGTCGGGCACCGGCACTCGGTCGGGATGCTCGTAGTCAACACCAAGTCCGCCGCCTACATTTATGTTCTCGGGAACGATGTGATGAATCTCAAGTTGGTCTTGCAATTCGTTGACACGGTTGCACAAAGCCTTGAAGTCGCCCATGTCAAGTATCTGAGAACCAATGTGGAAATGCAATCCCACAAACTTCACGTTCTGCATATCGGCAGCCTTTTCGATTACATTCACCATGTCTTCCATGGCAATGCCGAATTTGTTTTCCGCCAAACCGGTAGTGATGTTGGCATGTGTGTGAGCGCCTACATTGGGATTGATGCGGAAAGCCACTCTTGCCACCTTGTTCTTGGCAGCAGCCAGTTCGTTGATAACATCAAGTTCGGCAAGACTCTCCACATTGAAGCAGAAGATATCCTTGTCGAGACCGAGATTTATCTCCCAATCGCTCTTTCCTACACCCGCATACACGATTCCTTCGCTTGGGAATCCCGCCTTGCAAGCAGCCTCTATCTCACCACCGCTCACACAGTCGGCACCGAGTCCGGCCTCGCGGATAATAGCTAACAACTTAGGATTGGCATTAGCCTTAACGGCATAGTGAACCTTGAATCCTTCGTGCTTTCCTGCTTCCTCGTTGATAGTGCGCAATGTTGTGCGTAGCAAGTCGGTGTCGTAGTAGTAGAACGGCGTTCTTACCTTTTCAAATTTATCAATGTTGTGCATGTGTTAATCTTTAATTTTTTAATTCTTTAATTTTTTAATTCTTATTAAAGAGTGTGTCGCTGAGACTCTGCAGAGCGCGCTTCTTGTCGGCTTCCTTGATAAGGAACGAGATGTTATAGTTGCTGCCGCCGTATGAAATCATTCTCACGGGGATATTCTTCATAGCCTCGGTGGCAAGAGTCTCAAATCCAACATTGCTCCAGTCGAGATCACCAACAACACAGATGATACACATGTCATTGTCAACAGTTACTGTACCGTATTTCTTGAGTTCGTTGACAATCTCGTCGAGATGACTATTGTTGTCGATACTCATTGACACGCCTACCTCAGATGTGCACACCATGTCGATGGCTGTCTGATAGCTTTCGAAAATCTCGAATACCTTGCGCAGGAAACCAGTGGCGAGCAACATTCGGCTGCTCTTGATCTTGATGGCGGTGATATTGTCCTTGGCAGCCACAGCCTTGATCTTGCCAAACTCAGTATTGTTGCTGATGGTTGTGCCCTCTGCCTCGGGATCCATTGTGTTGAGAAGTCTTACGGGAATACCGGCAAACTTGGCAGGCTGAACACATGTGGGGTGAAGAATCTTGGCACCGAAATATGCCAACTCGGCAGCTTCCTCGAAATGGAGCTGATGAACAGGCTCAGTCTTGTCAACCACGCGCGGGTCGTTGTTGTGCATACCGTCGATGTCGGTCCATATTTGAATTTCTTCAGCATTGATGGCGGCACCAATTAGTGAGGCTGTGTAGTCGCTACCTCCACGCTGCAAGTTGTCGATCTCGCCATAGGCATTGCGACAGATGAATCCCTGAGTGATATAAACCTGTGCGCCTTCCTTGTCCTTGAGAATACCTGAAAGTTTCTCGCGGATATACGAAGAATCGGGTTCGGCGTTCTTGTCGGTGCGCATGAAGTCGAGTGCCGACAGCAGACAAGAATTGATGCCCTGCTCCTGCATGTAGTTCTGAATCATGTTAGTGCTCATGATTTCTCCCTGAGCCACGATGCTCTTCTCCTCGAAGCTGGTGAAGAGTTCCTTGGTGAAAGAGCGCAGATAGTTGAACACGCCAATAAGGAAATTTCGAGTGTTCTCTTTCCATTCGTCAGTAGAGTAGAGTTCCTCCACATGACGCATGTATTTCTGCTCAAGTTTGTTGATTACCTCATTTGCTCCTTCAGGATTTTTCTTATAGAGATAATCCGAGATTTCAACAAGCGAGTTAGTTGTTCCCGACATAGCCGAGAATACGACAAGCACCGGCTGACCGGATGCAGTCACGAGTTTGGTCACTTCCTTCATTCTCTGAGGAGTGCCGACGGACGTGCCGCCGAATTTCATTACCTTCATATTTCTATTTCCTTTTTTTTAATTATCCGTATTATCTGTTGAATCGTCAAAATTCATGCTGATTTTGTTGTAGTCGTCCGTTATCTCTTCCAGAGCGCCGTCGGCACATCGATACACTATTCCCGGATACTTGTCGAGCAGCGGGATATTGTGAGTGCTCATTACTACTGCCGTTCCTGTTTGTGATATCTCCTTCAGCATGCGGATGATATTCTCAGCCGTTTCGGGGTCGAGATTACCTGTGGGTTCATCTGCGATGATAACTTTCGGTTTGTTGAGTATTGCCCTTGCGATGGCTATTCGCTGCTGCTCGCCGCCCGAGAGTTCGTGTGGCATCTTGTCGGCCTTGTCATCAAGTCCTACGTCATTCAGCACCTCGTGTATTCTCTTGTCTATCTCCTGCTTGTCCTTCCATCCTGTTGCCTTGAGCACAAAGCACAGGTTTTTGTAAACTGTTCTGTCGCCCAGCAACTGGAAGTCCTGGAAGATAATACCCATCTGTCGGCGAAGAGCGGGAACATGCTTTCTCTTGAGTTTCAGCAAACTATGGTTGAGCACGATAGCCTCATCAGCTTCGTCAACGTCAAGTTCGAAGTACAGAGTCTTCAGCAGTGAACTCTTTCCCGAGCCGACTCTACCGATAACATATATGAACTCCCCCTCGTCAACATGAAAGTTCACGTTGGCAAGAACAGGTTTGTCGCCCGTTTGGAAGACATTGACATTCTTATAGCTTATCAGCATATTATCTTTGATTATTCAATTAATGCTTATGCCAATTAGGATCGTGCCTTACCTGCAGTTCCTTGGCGAGATCTTCGATGCGAAGTCCCTTGCTGGTGAGCAGCACGATGAGATGATAGATCATGTCGGCACCTTCATAGATCAAGCGGCCGTTAGTGCCGTTGCATGCCTCGATGACAGCTTCGAGAGCCTCTTCGCCCACTTTCTGTGCCATGCGGTTGATGCCATCCTTGAACAGCGATGTAGTGTAGCTGCCTTCAGGCATTTCTTCATGACGCGTGTTGATGAAATCCTGCAGATAGGTGAGGAAGAGTAGGGGATTAACCTCGTTTTTCTCGCCCCAGCAAGTGTCGGTTCCCTTGTGGCATGTCGGTCCTGTAGGATTAACCTTCACGAGCAATGTGTCGTTGTCGCAGTCAACCATGATGTCAACAAGTTCGAGGAAATTGCCCGATGTTTCTCCCTTTGTCCACAGACACTGACGCGAGCGACTGAAGAAAGTCACCTTACCGGTATGGGTAGTTTTTTCGTATGCCTCTTTGTTCATATAACCGAGCATCAGCACAGTCTTAGTCTTTGCGTCCTGAATGATAGCGGGAACAAGTCCGCCCATTTTTTCGAAATCGATTTCCATATATTTAATTCTTTAATCCTTTAATTTTTTAATATTTTATATGCCAAAGGAACTTTAATCCTTTAATTTTTAAATTCTTTAATTTCGCGAAGCGATTAGATTTCGCGAAGCGACATCAGAGTCTCACGTTCACTCCTTCCTCGTCGAGATAGAGTTTGAGTTCCTGGATGGGAATCTCGCCGAAATGGAACACGCTTGCTGCCAAAGCGGCATCGGCATGACCTTTGGTGAAGGCTTCGAGGAAATGCTCCTTTTTTCCAGCACCGCCACTGGCGATAATTGGTATCGAAAGCTCTACGGCAAGTCTTGCCAAGGCTTCGTTGGCGTATCCATCTTTCACTCCGTCATGATCCATACTGGTGAAGAGAATCTCTCCGGCACCGCGCTCTTGTGCTTCGCGAGCCCATTCAAAGAGTTGGCGCTCAGTGCGCTCGCGTCCGCCTTTGAGATAGCAATGCCATCCGTCGGGATCTTGGCGTGCGTCAATTGCACATACGCATACTTGCGAACCGAATCTATTGGCTATCTCGGTGATGAGTTCCGGTCGGCGCAATGCCGCACTGTTGATGCTCACCTTGTCGGCACCGGCATATAGCAGTCGCTCAACATCTGCGAGTTCGTTGATTCCGCCTCCAACAGTGAACGGAATATTTATCTCGGCAGCCACGCGAGTCACCATTTCGGTGAATGTCTTTCTGCCCTCAAAACTGGCGGTTATGTCGAGGAACACCAGTTCATCGGCACCAGCATCGCTGTATGCCTTACCGAGTTCCACTGGGTCGCCGGCATGACGCAGATTGACGAAATTTGTTCCTTTTACGGTTTCTCCGTCTTTCACGTCGAGGCATGGTATGATTCTCTTTGCCAATCCGTTACGTCTTGCCCATGCAATTATTTGTTGAAGGTCTATTTTGCCCTCATATATTGATTTTCCGAATACCACCGACGGCACGCCATTGCGATTGAGGTCGTAGATATCCTGTTCTGACGAAACACCTCCGCTGGCAATGAGATTAAGTTGCGGATACTTCTTCATGATGTCGGCATAGAGCTGTGTGGCTGGTCCGCTGAGCATTCCGTCCTTGGAAATCTCGGTGCAGAGCACATTCTTTACACCTCTTTCTATATAATACGCGAGGAAAGGCAGCAGATCCTGAGTAGAATCCTCTTTCCATCCGTTGATGGATATCTTTCCGTTTCTTACGTCGGCTCCAAGGATAATCCTGGCGGCACCATATTTGTCGAGCCATCCGGCAAACAATTCCGGTTGGGAGATTGCCACCGAACCGATAGTCACCATGTGTGCTCCGTTGTCGAATGCCGCCTGAATATCCTCGTCGGTCTTGATGCCACCACCGAAATCCACCACGAGTGATGTTGCCTCGGTGATTCTTCTGAGCACGTCAACATTCACGATATGCTTTGACTTTGCCCCGTCGAGATCGACAATATGAAGACGCTTGAAACCGGTTTTCTCGAAATGTCTTGCCATTTCCACCGGGTCGTCGGCATATACGGTCTTGGTGGCATAGTCGCCTTTGGTCAGACGCACGCACTTTCCGTCAATAATATCTATGGCAGGTATAAGTTCTATCATACGTTTTCGATGTCTATGAAGTTCTGAATGATTTTTGCCCCAACTTTGCCGCTTTTCTCGGGATGAAACTGCGCAGCATAGAAATTATCCTTGTGCAGACAAGCGCTGTAGGGCTGAATATAGTCGGCCGTGGCAATAGTGGCATCACATAGTGGAACATAGAAGCTATGCACGAAATACACATAGTCGCCTTCTTCAATGCCTTTCATCAGCGGCGACGACAAGTCGGTAATCCTGTTCCATCCCATTGCCGGTATTTTGTCCTCATGTCGCTTGGCAACGAATTTGCGCACATCGGCATCAAACACACCGATGCAATCAGTGTTTCCCTCCTCGGAATGGCGGCAGAGCAGTTGCTGACCGACACATATTCCGAATACCGGTTGGCGGAGATTGCGTATCACCTCGTCGAGTCGTCGCTCCTTAAGATATTGCATGGCTCCGCGTGCTTCACCCTGTCCGGGGAAGATCACCCTGTCGGCAGCCATCAGTCTTTCGGGCGAGTCGGTCAAGTCGGGTTCAATGCCCAATCGTCTGAGTGCATTGACCACCGAATAAACATTGCCGGCGTTGTATTTTACAATAGCTACGTTCATAATCCAAATTATATATTGGCAAAGAATTCCTAATCCCTAATTCCTAACTAAAAATTATGGTCTTGTTGTGATAAGTGAGGATTTTTCTCTCGATATGCTTTTTTACGGCACGCGAAAGAACGATCTTCTCAAGGTCACGGCCTTTGAGCACAAGACTCTCGGGATTGTCCTTGTGAGTGATTCTCACCACATCCTGCTCGATAATCGGTCCTGCGTCGAGTTCGGCAGTCACATAGTGGCTTGTGGCACCGATGATCTTCACACCGCGCTCCCAAGCCTGATGATAAGGTTTGGCACCGATGAATGCCGGAAGGAACGAGTGGTGGATATTGATGATATGGTTGGGATAAGAGGCAATCATGTCATCGGAGATAATCTGCATATATCTCGCCAAGACGATGAATGTGATTTTCTCTTTCTTCAGCAATTCCATTTCCTGCTGCTCCACTTCGGCCTTGTTGGAGTGGTCTTTCTTGATTGACCATACGTAATAAGGAATGTCAAACTGCTCGGCCACATATCTCAGGTCTTCGTGATTGCTGACGATACATGGGATATCCACGTTGAATTCCCCTGCCTTGTATCTTGCGAGCAAGTCGTAGAGACAGTGACTCATCTTGCTGACGAAGATAGCCATGCGAGGTTTGACATCATTGAAATATAAGTTGGCTGTCATCTCGTATCTCTGGGCATAGAGCGTGTCGATGTATTCCTTGATCTTTTCCCTTGGAATGAGGAACTTGTCGAGTTCCCATTCAATTCTCATAAAAAACACGCCGTCCTCGCGGTCAACATATTGGTCGAGATAGACAATGTTGCCCAGATTATCGGTTATGAATTTGGTTATCTCCGTGATGATACCCTGTTGGTCAGGGCAGTGCAGCAGAAGTATTGCCGTTGGTTTCATTCTTTCTATACTTTATATTAAATATGTAAATTACAAATCTTCTTCCTCTTCAGGAGTTTTGAGTATGATGCTCGTGGCTCCGATGGTGAAGAGTGTTCCGTTTTCTATCACGCGTCGTTCCCTGTCGCCCAATATTTGGTTATCGACAAAAGTGCCGGTGTAGCTCGGACCGTCCCTCAATATGTATTTCAGTTTGCCCTTTTTGTCGCGGCTCACGGTGATAGTGCAATGGTTGATGTCGATACTCGGATCATTGGTTTCGATAGGAGTATTTGTCTTGCTGCCCTTCATGTATCTGCCGATGATATTGTCGCCCATCTTCAGCGGTATCACCTGCTTGTAGTGGAACACATTCTCGATGACAACAATCGAACCGACACCGTTGGCATTGGCGTTTTCGTCGGGATTTTCCTCCTTCTGTGTCGCCTTGAGTTTGGAGGTTCCTATACGAATGCCAAACTGCTTTCCACATTCATGACATTCGAATACGAGCGACTGTCCTTCGGTATATCTCGTTTCGTCGAATGTGATGTAATTATCACATTTGGGGCATCTTACTCTTTTCACTTTCGTAATCCCTTCTATCTTAATTATCTACTTTTATTTTTTCAGTATCCATGCCTGAGCGAACTCGTCGTTAGAGCGAATATGCTGCAAGTCATTGTATGCATCGTTTTCCGACAAATAGTTGCCGTAGATCACTCTCACCATTTTGTTGTTGACCATCGTGTAGGCTTTGTCGAATCCCTTCTTGTGCAATTCCTCAACATATCTCTCGGCGTTTTTCTGCGGAATGCAGCTTGCCAATACGATGCAGAACGTGTCGGCTTTCACCTTCGGTTGGATTGCGCTGTCAGTGGTCTTAACGATATTCTTGACGGAATCCTTCACTATGTCCTTGATAGAATCCTTCACGATATCCTTCACCGAATCCTTCGTCACGACTTTATCTGCTACTTTTGTGCTCGTCTTGACTTCGCTGATATTTATTTTGTTCATCTGCGAGTCTTTGGGCATGAGTTTGCTGAAGAACGACGTACCATTGAAGTCGCCGATATTCACATTCTTGAATCCGGGATGGGATATTGGCAGGAACACCAACATCAGTACGATGGCTGCCGCAGCGGCAATACCAGCGTTTCTCAACCATGACACTTTGATGCAGATAGTCTTTTCAGCCTCTTCCTCCTCGATGCTTTCATCACTGGCATTGCCGTCAGATGTCTGGGCACTTTCCGCCGACTGGTCGAAAATCTTGGTTGTGAGCGGAACGACATTAGCATTTTGTGGCTTCCTGACATTTTCACTCGTTTCCTCGGCCACTTCCGCTGCGAGCGGCTGCATCTCGAAAGAGCTCAATCCGTAAAGCCCCGGAGTGAGTATTCCCGCCTCGCAAGGAGTGAAAACGATATTTCCGTCTTCATTCACTTCGAGCATACCGATGTCCGTCATCTCGTAATATCCGTCGTTGCCCAATCGCTGGCGCAATTCCTCTACTTCTCCCTCAATCCTGCGCAAGGCTTCGGGATAACTTATGTCGTAAGCTTCAACATACGACTGCACCAAAAGAGAATCGTTGATCTTGAGCAGGGGATTAAACCCGAGTGTGCGCAACGGGGGCAGGAACACATCGTCGGACTCATCATATCGAGCCTCTACATGATGTGCTGTAAACCCTCCAAGACCGGGAACAATTACGCAGTCGTTGTCGAGCAATAGTATTTCTATATGTCTCTCTAATTCAATCACGACTGCAAAATTACTGCAATTATCTGAAAAAACCAAATAATTTTAGGCTAAAATGAGTAAAAAAGGCAAAAAGCTTTCATTATTCCAATAAAATTGCTTACTTTTGCACCAAAATTTGAAAATAAAAGGAAAATTATGGAATATATTAAAACAGAAATCGATGGTGTTTGGATTATCCAACCGAAGGTGTTCAACGATGCTCGCGGATATTTCTTCGAGGCATGGAAGAAGGAAGAATTCGAGCAGCATGTGGGTCGAGTTGACTTCATCCAAGACAATGAGTCGAAGTCATCTTATGGTGTTCTTCGTGGATTGCATTATCAGAAGGGCGATAGTTCCCAGGCAAAACTGGTAAGGGTGATCAAGGGACGAGTAGTTGACGTGGCTGTAGATATCAGGCGCAACAGTCCTACATTCGGCAAATATGTCATGGTGGAACTGAGCGACGAAAACAAGCGCCAGTTCTTCATTCCGCGCGGATTTGCCCATGGATTCCTCGTACTGAGTGATGAAGCCGTATTTACTTATAAGGTTGACAATCCCTATGCGCCACAGTCGGAGGCAAGTATTCGTTACGACGATCCCGACATTGCCATCAATTGGCCTATCGACGCCAAGGATATCCTCACCAGCGCAAAGGACCTCAACGCCCTCTCGCTCAAGGATGCTGAATTGTTTTAATCAACTATGTTGATTAATTCTTAATTCTTAATTTTTAATTCTTAATTTATAAGTAGAATGAACATAGCAATCGTAGGAACTGGATATGTGGGACTTGTGTCGGGAACATGTTTTGCCGACACTGGTGCCAACGTCACTTGTATTGATGTTGACGAAAAGAAGATAGAGCGTCTTAATAACGGAGATATTCCTATCTACGAACCGGGACTTGACGAACTGGTAGTGAAGAATGTGAAGGCTGGCCGATTGAAGTTTTCGTCGGATTTGGCTTCCGTGTTGAATGACCAGGAAATCGTGTTCTCGGCTGTAGGAACTCCACCCGACGAGGACGGCAGTGCCGACTTGAAGTATGTGCTTCAGGTGGCAAAGACCATCGGCGAGAATCTCAACCGCTATCTTGTTGTGGTGACCAAGAGCACTGTGCCCGTGGGAACAGCACGCAAGGTGCGCGAAACAATCCAGGCAGAGCTCGACAAGCGAGGTGTGGATATTCCATTCGATGTGGCAAGTAATCCCGAATTCCTCAAAGAAGGTAATGCCATCAAGGATTTCATGTCGCCCGACCGAGTTGTTGTCGGTGTGGAAAGCGAAAAGGCGAAGAAGACGCTCACAAAGCTCTACAAACCATTCCTTATCAATAATTTCCGTGTTATCTTTATGGATATTCCTTCGGCCGAGATGACAAAATATGCCGCAAACTCGATGCTTGCCACTCGTATCTCATTCATGAACGACATCGCCAATCTGTGCGAACTTGTCGGAGCGGATGTGAATATGGTGCGCCAAGGTATCGGTGCCGACACTCGTATTGGCCGCAAGTTCCTTTATGCCGGATGCGGGTATGGCGGTTCGTGTTTCCCCAAGGATGTTAAGGCTCTCATCAAGACTGCCGACAAGGCTGGATATTCGATGGAAGTGCTCAAGGCCGTGGAACGCGTTAACGAGCGTCAGAAACATGTTTTGTTTGAAAAATTAGTAAAGGCATACGATGGCGCGGATAATCTCAAGGGCAAGACAATTGCCTTGTGGGGATTGTCGTTCAAACCCGAGACCGACGATATGCGCGAGAGCACGGCACTGGTGATTATCGACAGTTTGCTGAAGGCTGGATGTAATATCCGTGCCTATGATCCTGTGGCTATGGACGAATGCAAGAGACGTCTGCCCGATGCCCCCATCACCTATTGTCGCGACATGTATGACGCGGTGCTCGATGCCGACGCAATGCTGCTGCTCACCGAGTGGAAGGAATTCCGCCTGCCCACATGGGCAGTTATCCGCAAGGAGATGGTCAGGCCGCTTGTCATCGATGGACGTAACATATTTGATATAGAGGAACTTGAAGAGAATGGCTTCGAGTATCACTGCATAGGCAAGTGACAATATATCAACAGTAGTTTTGAATAATAGATTTATTAATGAGTATAAGACTTATTATTATATTGGCAATGTCAATTGGTGTCCTCGCCAGCTGCCGTCAGAAAGACGTGAAGACAGCAGAGCAGGCTGAGGACACCAATGCCAAAGCCTCGCTTCAGGGAGTGTGGATAGATAGCGACACGCAGGAAGTGAACTTCCGCGCCAAGGGCGACACTATCTATTATCCCGACTCTATCTCTCAGCCGGCATATTTCAAGATTGTCGGTGATACTATTATCATTGGAGAGAACAGACAAAAATATGCGATTGTAAAACATTCGGATAACATTTTTTGGTTTAAGAATTCCAACGAGGACATTGTCAAACTGCAGAAGAGCGACAATCCCGACGACTTGAAATTGTTTGAGAGTCAAAAGCCGAAGATTCTCACTTATACCGATGTTGTGAAGCGCGACACTGTGGTGAACTACGACAACCAGCGCTATCATTGCTATGTTGCCATCAATCCCACGCGTTATAAGGTGCATCGCGCCACATATAACGAGGATGGGGTAGAGGTGGACAATGTTTATTACGACAACATTGTGCATCTCAGTGTATATAAAGGAGCAGAGTGTCTTTATTCGAGAGACCTGCGCAAGGAAATGTTCAAGGGCAAGGTGCCAGCGCAATTCCTTGCTCAGTCAATCCTGTCGAATATGGAATTCAGCAAGGTGGATTCCAAGGGTTTTCATTTCGACACTACAGTGTGCATTCCCGACGGAGCCAGCTGTTATATGTTTGACGTGACTATCGGATTTGGAGGCAAGTCTGTCATCCAACTCCTTGAGTATTGATCTTTTCCAAATAAAACACAGAGATACAGAGTCGCAGAGTTTATCTCTGTATCTTCTGTTTTCTAAAAATTATCTCTGTATCTTCTATTTTCTTAATTAATATCTCTGCGTCTCTGTGTCTCTGTGTTCATATAAAAAAAGGTAGCCGCTTCGTCAAAACGACGTTGCGACTACCACTAACGAAAGGAGGAGTAGTGGATAGGGGAATCGAACCCCTATGCCAAGATTGAGAATCTTGTATCCTAACCATTAGATGAATCCACCAAA
>OBLI01001794.1_pt1 | contig 19907 bp, 18 predicted proteins | sample 1519701 | NCBI WGS metagenome assembly OBLI01 (sample SAMEA3663005, study PRJEB22513) | pig gut metagenome | biome: pig gut; feature: pig-associated habitat; material: faeces | place: France | collected 2012
GCCGTTGCCGATGGTTTTTCAAAACAATGCCCGTGATTTTTTCGAACCACGAGCAACGCTTTTGAGAGCTTTGCTTGTTGCGTCGTGATGCAACAATTTTTACGTCCCGAGGAAAATCATTCTCCTTTGTGATGAAGAGGCGGAAGCAGGGTGAGCAATTGCTCGACGACGCGCGGATAATGGGCATACTCCAATTGGTGGACCCGTTGGGCAAGGGTATCAGGCGTATCATCGGGCAAGACGGGGCAAGCGGCTTGGAAGAGAATCTTGCCCTCGTCATAATGCGCATTGACATAGTGAATCGTGATGCCCGACTCCGACTCGCCAGCAGCCAACACCGCCTCATGCACATGATGGCCATACATGCCTTTGCCGCCAAACTTCGGCAGCAAAGCCGGATGGATATTGACCACCCGCTCGGGGAAAGCCGCCAACAGGGCATCGGGGATCTTACTCATGAAACCGGCCAAAACCACGAAATCGACCGCAAAGGCTGCCAATTTATCCAAGATAGGCGTGGCTGCCGCGAAATCCTCTTTGGAGAAGGTAAAGGAGGGCACTCCCAAGGCATTCACCCGGCCATGCACCCCAGCATGGGCATGGTTGGAGAGCACTACAGCCACCTTAATCAACTTGTTAGCAGCGAAGTATCGAACCATATTCTCCGCATTTGTTCCTGAGCCGGAAGCAAGAATCGCTATATTTTTCATTTGACATAAATCATTTTAGGTGCACAACGCAAAAGAAAATGTGCAGTTTTCCACATTTTTAGTCATTTATATTTGCTTCGTAACGCAAAAAATGCGTTACTTTGCAGCTGCAAAATTAAAAAGTAAATTCTATTCATTAATCTAAATTCGAAAGTTATGTCAGAAATTGCAGAAAGAGTAAAGGCTATCATCGTTGATAAGTTGAGTGTTGAGGAGTCAGAGGTAACAAACGAGGCTAGCTTTACTAACGATCTGGGTGCAGACTCTTTGGATACAGTTGAGTTGATCATGGAGTTTGAGAAGGAGTTCAACATCTCTATTCCCGACGATCAGGCAGAGAAGATCACAACTGTAGGTGACGCCATCAAGTACGTTGAGGATAACGCGAAGTAATCCATTTCCTTGATTTACGTATGGAATTAAAAAGAGTTGTAGTAACAGGTCTGGGTGCCATCACGCCCTTAGGCAACACGCTCGCAGAGACATGGGAGAATGTGCTTGCCGGGAAAAGCGGTGCTGGACCTATTACTCAGTTTGATGCATCCAAATTCAAGACCCAGTTCGCTTGCGAGGTGAAGGGTTTCGACCCGTTGTCGATCATGGATCGCAAGGAGGCTCGTAAGTGCGACCGCTACAGCTTGTTGGCCATTTGCGCCGCCAAGCAGGCAATCGCTGACGCGGCGATGGACTTGGAGAAAGAGGATAAAAACCGTATTGGTGTGATTTTCGCATCCGGTATTGGTGGCATCAAGACGTTTGACGAGGAGTTGTTGGGCTACGCGAAAACGAAAGATTCAATCGGCCCGAAGTTCAACCCCTTCTTCATCCCGAAGATGATTGCCGATATCGCAGCCGGACACATCTCGATGATGTACGGCTTCCACGGGCCGAATTTCGCCACGGTATCCGCCTGTGCATCTTCCACTAACGCAATCAGCGACGCATTCAACTACATCCGTTTGGGTAAAGCCAACGTGATTGTAACGGGTGGTGGCGAGGCAGCTATCGCTGCATCAGGTGTAGGTGGATTCAACTCAATGAATGCACTCTCCACACGCAATGACTCCCCGGAGACCGCTTCTCGTCCGTTCAGCGCAAGCCGCGATGGCTTCGTGATGGGTGAAGGTGGCGCTTGCTTGGTGCTGGAGGAGCTGGAGCATGCCTTGGCTCGTGGCGCTAAAATCTATGCAGAAGTCGCAGGAACTGGAATGTCAGCAGACGCATATCACTTGACCGCTTCCCATCCGGAAGGCTTGGGCGCTAAGTTAGTGATGCGCAACGCATTGGAAGATGCGAACATGCAGCCGGAAGAGATTGATTATATCAATGTGCATGGTACATCCACACCGGTAGGTGACATCTCAGAGGTCAAAGCGATCAAGGAAGTATTTGGTGATCATGCTTATAAATTGAATATCAGCTCCACGAAGTCAATGATCGGTCACCTGTTAGGTGCAGCCGGAGCGATTGAGTTGATCTTCTGTATCAAAGCGTTGAACGACGACATTGTTCCGCCGACAATCAACCACGCAGAGGGCGACGATGATCCTGAAATCGATTACAACCTCAATTTCACTTTCAACCAGGCACAGAAGCGGACGATCAACGCGGCCTTGTCGAACACTTTTGGTTTTGGCGGCCATAACGCTTGTGCTATCGTGAAAAAATTCGTGAAATAAGGTGTTCCGAAAGCTATTACAGCAGATACATACATGCGTAAGGCTTCTTCTTTGCAAAAAGGAGGAGCCTTATTTTGCGTTATACCAGATCCTTGGCTTCTATCCGGGGCATATTGCCCTTTATGAGGAGGCTTTCCGACACAGCTCTGCCTCTATCTGGATGCCCGACCGGCATTCCATCAACAACGAGCGATTGGAGTTCTTAGGCGACGGACTGCTGGATTGCATCGTGGCCGATATTCTCTATCGACGCTATCCCGATGCGCAAGAGGGCTTCTTGACCATCAGCCGCTCTAAGGTGGTGCAACGAGATATGTTGGACAAGATCGCCTTAGAAATCGGGTTAGACAAGCTGATCATTTTCTCTCCGAAGGTTAGCAACCTCAACAACCACGTCTATGGCAATGCATTCGAGGCGTTGGTCGGCGCGGTTTATGTTGACAAGGGGTATGCGACCTGCTTCCAGTTTGTGGAGCGCATGATTGACCAGCACCTCGACCTCAACCAGATTACACAGCAAGAGATCAACTTCAAGTCGAGCCTGCTCGAATGGGGCCAGAAGCATCGGGTAACGATCTTCTTTGATTTGATGGAGAACACTACGGATGAGGAGGGCAAGCTGCTGTTTCACACAGCCATCCATGTGATGGGAGGCAGAGAGATAGGTATGGGCACAGGCTATTCCAAGAAAGAATCGCAACAACAGGCGGCACAAATGGCCCTCAATCGCTTACGCTCTGATAAGCAATTGAGGAAACAGATTTATGCCGAGCAGAAAGAGGCGAAAGCAGCGCAGCTCAATGCCCAAACGTGATGCCCATGCGCATGCCCTGCACAATCAAGTCATGATCGGGCGTGACCAACTTGAGTTTACCCGCCACTTCAGACAATGGAATAGAATCGACCCGATCTCCCTTCATACAAACCATCTGTCCAAATTGTCCCTTCGCGATCAGCTCCGCGGCATGACCGCCTAAGCGTGTCGCCAAGTTTCGGTCGAAAGGCGAAGGATTACCGCCTCGCTGGGTATAGCCCAAGACGGTGTCGCGCGTCTCGATGCCGGTTGCCTCCTCGATCGCATGGGTAATGTAGCTGGCCGGATGCTTCTTATCGGGTGTCTTGATGCCTTCCGCCACGACCACAATCGAATAGGGCTTTCCTTTGTGCGCACGATCCAAGATCGTCTCATTCACCCGATCAAGGTCGTAGCCTAACTCCGGCAACAAAATGACATCGGCTCCTCCAGCCATACCGGCATAGAGGGCAATCCATCCCGCATGATGGCCCATCACCTCCACCACCATCACCCGCTTATGCGAGCTGGCTGTCGAATGCAAACGGTCGATCGACTCAGTGGCAATATTGACTGCCGTATCGAAACCAAAGGTAATATCCGTACCCCAGACATCATTGTCGATCGTTTTAGGTACACCAATCACGTTCAAGCCGATATTGGCCAACATGCCGGCCGTTTTCTGCGTGCCATTGCCGCCAATGCAGACTAAACAGTCCAGCCCCAACTCCCGATAATTCTCCAAGATCACTTGAGGCTTATCTGAATCCGTAGCGGTCAACTGCTTGCGGAAAGGTTTCTCTCGCGAGGTGCCCAAGATGGTTCCACCTAAATTGAGAATGCCAGACAAACTCCGTTCGTCGAAGACTTGCGTATCCTTCTCCAAAAGGCCTTTGAAACCACTGTGAATACCAATTACTTCCATGCCAAAGTGCATCATCGCACATTTGCCCACACCACGGATCGTCGCATTGATGCCGGGACAATCACCACCTGACGAAAGAATACCTATTTTCATATCCAATTGATTTAGTTAGGTAGCAAAAGTACGGAAAAAAGCCTATCTACAGACACGATTACAAGGAATTCATTACATTCGCGGCGAAACAGTAGTAATTGGAAAAGAGATGTCTTTTTTTACCCATAGCGCCCGGCTCATCTTTCAGCCAAGACTCCGCAAGATGGAACGCTTCGCACAGCGGATCGATGAGCTTCAACAACAACAACTCCACTACCTGCTCCGCACGGCCTCCCGAACCGTCTGGGGACAGCATTATGACTTCACACACATCAAAGACTATCAAACCTTTAGCCAGCGCATTCCTCTACAGGCGTACGACGATCTGAGCCCCTATATCCATTGCATGATCAACGGCGAACCGAATATTCTATGGCCGGGCACCACCCACTGGTTTGCGAAGAGTAGCGGAACGACCAGCGATAAAAGCAAATTCATCCCGGTGACAAACGACATCCTACATCGGTGCCATTACCAAGGTCCGAAAGACATTGTCGCCTTTTACCTGCGCAACTATCCGGCCAGCCGCCTGTTCGAGGGAAAAGGGCTGATCCTGGGTGGAAGCCACAGCCCCTCTCCCCTCAACCAACGGGTACACCAGGGTGATCTGTCTGCGGTTTTACTGCAAAATTTGACTCCGCTAGTAGAGCTGTTTCGGGTGCCTCGCAAACAGATTATCCTCATGGATGAATGGGAAAGCAAGTTGCAAGCGATTGTCAAGGCTACCTGCCGAGCCAACGTCACTAACCTCTCGGGTGTGCCCTCTTGGATGCTGACCTTGATCAAAGCGATACTGGCCTATACAGGTAAGCAAAGTCTCATGGAGGTGTGGCCCAATTTGGAGGTGTTTATCCATGGAGGCATCAGCTTCGAGCCCTATCGATCTTGCTACAAGCAGCTTATCCCCTCAGCAGATATGCACTACATGGAGAGTTATAACGCCTCCGAGGGTTTCTTTGGCATTCAGGATGATCCCAACGACCCGGCACTTCTATTGATGCCCGATTATGGAGTTTTCTACGAGTTCGTGCCGTTGGAGGAGTTGGATACCCCCGATCCGCAAGCGGTACCGCTTGAAGGGGTAGAGCTGGGACGCAACTATGCCTTGGTCATCAGCACAGCCGGTGGACTCTGGCGTTACCTGATTGGCGACACGGTTCGCTTCACCTCGCTAAGACCACCCAAACTATTGATCACCGGACGTACCAAGCATTATATCAATGCCTTCGGGGAAGAGTTGATGGTGGGCAATGCCGAGAAGGCGCTGGCGATGACCTGCCAAGAGACAGGTGCCATCGTGCGCGAATATACCGCCGCTCCCCTGTTCGAACTGACCGGAAAGGCCGAAGGATGCCACCAATGGCTGATCGAGTTTGAGCGGCCTCCCCACGACTTGGCCCTGTTCGCCAAGCGGTTAGACACCTACCTGCAACAGGCTAACTCTGATTATGAGGCCAAACGCTATAAAGAGATCTCCTTGGCACCGCCACAGGTTGTGGTCGCCCGCCAGGGACTGTTCTATGATTGGATGAAGCAGAAAAGGAAATTAGGCGGGCAGCATAAGGTGCCTCGCCTCAGCAACAACCGCAGCCAATTAGACGAGTTGCTCGCCTTGAATCAGCTACCCTCCGCTTAGAAGCGATAGCTCAGATAGAATCCTGCCCCACCGGGATTCACCGTAGGCGACAGCACAAGACGGTCGCTGTGCCGCAGGTTGATCTTGCGGGCAACAGCATTACGCACAGGAAAATAGATCAGGTAAGAGAGCTCGACCGAAAGGATGCCGAAACCGGCTCCAGCCACCACATCGGCCACCCAATGGCGATTGTTATACAACCGTGAGCCAGCCACAAAAGCGGCCAAGGCATACCCGGAATAGGCTAAAACGGGCAAAGAGTCCTTGAACTCTTTCCAGGCGATATGCGCACCCAAGAAGGCATTGGCCGTATGGCCGGAAGGGAAGGAATGGTCGGCGCCATCCGGACGTTGCTCATCCACGAAGTGCTTCACACCATGCACCATCGCCGCATTCAAGCCCTCTGCCAAGGCGACTAAACAGAGCTGATCCACCCAGTTATGTTTCTCCTTCCCTATCAAGTCGCACGCAAAGACCCAGCCTAACATACCCCACTCCATGTAATCGTCCACATGGATTCGTTTCACTGAGTCCTTCCGGCTGAACAGGTGAAAGTCGTTCATGCCATCAATAGCCGTACCGATCGCTCCGACCGTAATCAAGGAGGCTGGTAAGATCAAACTTTTAGGCTGAAAAGTATAGGAGACAATCGGGATCTGCTTGGCGCTCACTGCAGACAAGGAGTCGGCAGCGCACTTCTCCACGGAGACAGTCGCTCCCGCATGCACACAAAACATCCACACACTCAGTAAAAAGCTCAACAGCCCTCTATTCCACTTCATGCTATTCATTACTCACTCGCACGCTTGATTAAGAGCGCAAAAGTAATACTTTCCCAGGAAGATTCCTGCTTTTCGCAGGTTTTCCCACGGATTTTGTGTAAGTTTGCGATTTCAAAAAAGAGAACAATATAAAAATAGGTATATGGATCCATTGATTATCTACAACACACTGACAAGAAGGAAAGAGCCGTTCAAACCGCTGCATGCGCCCCACGTGGGCATGTATGTTTGTGGGCCAACGGTCTATGGCGATGCCCATCTGGGTCACGCACGCCCAGCTATCACGTTCGACCTGCTGTTTCGCTATCTGAAGCATTTAGGATATAAGGTTCGCTATGTGCGCAACATCACCGATGTAGGCCATCTGGAGCATGATGCCGACGAAGGCGAGGACAAGATCGCCAAGAAGGCACGCTTAGAACAATTGGAGCCGATGGAGGTGGTGCAATATTACACCTTGCGCTATCACCATGCGATGGAGGCATTGAATGTATTGCCGCCCAGCATCGAGCCACATGCCTCTGGCCATATCATTGAGCAGATCGAACTGGTAAAACAGATCCTGGCGAATGGCTATGCGTATGAGAGTCAAGGCTCTGTTTATTTCGATGTGGAGAAATACAACCAAGATCACCGCTACGGCACCCTCTCTGGTCGAAACATCGAGGATATGCTGAAGACAACCCGAGCGCTCGACGGTACCGAGGAGAAACGCAACCCGATTGATTTCGCCCTCTGGAAATGTGCGCAACCGGAGCACATCATGCGCTGGCCCTCACCTTGGAGCAACGGTTTCCCTGGCTGGCACTGCGAGTGCACCGCTATGGGCCGGAAATATTTAGGCAACCACTTTGACATTCACGGCGGTGGCATGGACTTGATATTCCCGCATCATGAGTGTGAGATCGCACAAGCGGTCGCTTCGCAAGGCGATGAGATGGTTCACTACTGGATGCACAACAACATGATCACTATCAACGGACAGAAGATGGGTAAGTCGTTGGGTAACTTCATCACCTTGGATCAGTTCTTCACCGGTGATCATGCCTCACTCACACAGGCATACGCCCCGATGACCATCCGTTTCTTTATCCTACAAGCACATTACCGTAGCACCGTTGACTTCAGCAACGAGGCCTTGCAGGCAGCAGAGAAAGGTTTGGCTCGCTTGATGGAGGCTTACGGACACCTGAAGAAAATCCAACCGGCCGCTACCTCCAGCGTCGATGTACAGGGCTTGCGTGCGAAATGCTACGAGGCGATGAACGACGACCTCAACTCTCCGATCGTCATCTCTCACCTCTTCGATGCGGCTCGCGCTATCAATGCGGCAAAAGATGGCAAAGCGACCCTCTCCGCTGCTGACTTACAGGAGCTAAAAGAGACTTTCCATCTCTTCCTGTTTGAGATCCTGGGTATGAAAGATGAGGCCGCCGCTGGCGGTAACAGCTATGAGGCATTTGGCAAAGCGGTGGATTTGCTGTTAGCTATCCGTCAACAAGCCAAGGCGAACAAAGACTGGGCAACTTCCGACAAGATCCGTAATGAGCTGACGGCCTTAGGCTTCAAGATCAAGGATACGAAAGAAGGGGCTGAATGGACATTGGGCTAATCACTACAGGCCATGACAATTCACGAATTTCTTCAAGGAGATAAATTTGCTGTACAGGCTGGCGTAGAGTTGCTCGAAGTGGGCAACGGCTACGCCAAAGCCCGTATGGAGGTGAAACCGGAACATTTGAATGGCGGAGGAGTTTGCCAAGGCGGGGCACTTTTCACCTTAGCGGATTTGGCTTTCGCAGCCGCAACCAACAGCCATGCCCGGCTCACCTTCTCGATTGACTCCTCCATCCATTTCTTCCGGTCAGTCTCAAAAGGTATGCTTTATGCGGAGGCGCATGAGGTGTTCAACCATAAACGTTTAGCGAATTGTGAGGTGCGCATCACCACGGAGAGTGGAGAACTGATTGCAACCTTTAACGGAACGGGTTATCGCAAGGATACCGTTCTCCCTTTTGATCCGATAGACTAAATGCCTGTCAGGGCATGACGACTCGGCAATCCATTGGAGCCCGTAGATTTCGCCCCTCTTTGAAGTAGGCCTCTACGGCTCCCAATTTCAACTTAGCACGTACCTTGACCGGGATATGATTAGCATCATCGCCAATCCACACCTCTGCCGCTGCCTTAGGTTGCTCGAAGGCCTCATCCTCGATATCAATATAAAAGTGACGGGTACGGTATTTCACCCCTTTATGCTCCACGATACGTTGCCCGGAATAACGGAAGTGCATCGTGACTAAGTCGCACCCGATGGCTACGGTCAACGGAAAGTTACTGCCATTACACAACTCACCTGCCGCCAACGCCCTCAGATAGAGCGTGCCACCCAACATATCACTCACTGGAACCTCCGCTACCAACAGCGTATCAATCTTTACCCGCTTCAAGGTATAGCGACGGGAGGCAATGTCCACTTGATTGGTTGCTCCATAACGAAAACGCAACTCATCCACCGAATAATAGTCTCCCTCATCCGAATGTTTGCTGCTATATAGCAAGCGAGGCGCTTTCGAATAATAGCAATCCATCGTATCCCGCATCCGATAGAGCTTCTCCACGATACCCGCCGAACGAAAGAGCAGGCTATAATGCCAAGCGGACTCTCCCTCAAAATAGTCTTCCTCCACCTTAAAGGTGGCACTCCCCGCCTTTGAGAAGACCAAACCCCACTTGTAATAGAGTTCATAATCGACCGCTTCATTGGCTTGGAAAGACAAGGTTTGCGCATGAACACTCACCTGTAAGAGCAGCAGACACAAGAGCAGCAACGCTTTAGAAGCGCAAACCGCCAAAGCTGTTTGGGTTGGAAGAAGAGGAAGCTTTGCCTTCATTGCGATAGTCTCGTTTCTTTTTGGTGATTTCTTTCGGTTTATTCTTGGTGATCTCTAACGGCTTCTGTCGTTTCATAGGCACAGCGGTCACATCCCACGTCTCCTCCACCTGCCAATTCTGCATGATTTGGAACTGCTTGGGACAATAGATCACCAACTCTGGTTGCCGCTTCTCCGCATAGTCACCGGTGTCCCACTTTCCATTGCCATTCAGATCAACCGTCAAACGGGCATAATATTTATCGGGGCGTAAATCCATGAAGAGTGCTCCACCCTCCTTCACTTTCGCCTTACGCACAGGCATATCACTGCTGTTTAACAGTTCCACGAATGCGGTGGTATCTACCCCAATCAAGTTAATAAACAGATGCCCATACTCATCCTCCTTCTTGAGTTTGAACGCATGGCTCACCGTGTTGTTCCACTTTCCATAGACACTGAATACAGTCGCTGAATCGGCTTCCAATCGATACTCCTCCGCATACTGCCAAGGACGCAGGATAAAATAGCGCAATGAGTTAGTCGTATCGGGGAAGAAGCGAAAATTAACTGCCGTCCACGTGGAATCCACCATCCGCTCCAACCGGAACAGGCTGGAATCTAAATCAGCTACCGGCTCCATGAAAGTGATGGAGAGGGTGTCGGTCATCTCAATCGTACCTCCAGGGGAGAGATTCATACCCAAGAACTCAATCGGATCCGGCTCATCACCCTGCTTTTTCTTCTTCTTAGGCTCTGCCTTTGCACGATGGCGCATCACGAAGTTTACCGTATCGGTCTGTGGTTGCAACTGATTGAGCGAATCGCTTTTCAGGTAATCCACCGACAGACTTAACGTATCCTGCTGCCATACCAAGGAATCAGTCAACCAGTATTTTAGTGTCTTTCGCTCGTCCTCTGCCTGCAGATAATACCAACTCGCTTCACTCGGTGTGAAATTGACGGGTGTCAGAGCGGGTAAGGTATCCACAGAGGCATTGAATCGCAACGTCAATACCTTTGCATCGGTTCGCTCCGGTCGCAGCATATACTGTCGTTCAGCCTTCTCCTTGAAAAGCCGAAGAGCAATATCATCCGGCATGAAATGGGTATAGGGCACAGTCTTGATCGTATCAATGGTCAACGAGTCTTTCCACGTTGTGTCTTGACGAGTGGTCAACTCGAAAGTAGGTACGATTAGCGAGTCGCCAAAAGCGATCTGTTGTCCCGGTTGACTATATTTATAGGTACGCATCACATCCTCCACGGCATAAATACGGTAAGTGCCCGGAGCCATATTGCGGATGGTAAAGGCGCCTCGATCATTGGTCCGGGAGGTACGCACAAAAGGAATCGTCGTAAAGGCGGAATCAGCCAGGTCGGTATGTACACCAATCGTGATACCCGGCATAGGCTCCAATGTGGCCGCATCCAGTAATACGCCCGAAATCTCAAGCGTGTCTATCTGATCGCCAGTGGAGAAAGCAAAGGAGAAATTCTCAAAGATATTCTTCTCGTTATTGTCGGCAATCGAATTGGTAAAGTCGATCGTATAGGTGGTATTGTCACGCAACGTATCCTCTAACTCCACAATGACTCGCCGACCGTTTGCCCGTATCACCGGCTGCATGGCTTGGGGCGGCGTAATGATCACATTCTCCGTCGGCTTATCAACTTGGATCAGCTCATCAAACAGGATCTCTACCTTCTTGCCTTTATAATTGAGCTGCCCCGGTGCAGGTGTACTGCTAACAAATTTTGGGGGCTGTTCATCGTATGGACCACCATTGGGCGAAGCCATATTCGCACAAGCATACAACAGGCTTGTGGCGATCGCTCCCCACAAGAGTTGCCAAATAGTTTTCAGATGCCTATTCCTCATTGATGCTTAATGTCTTCAACTTACGATTACTCCATGCTCATAAAGATACTCCGGAGCAATGTCTGCGCCATTTGCCCAAAAGACAGTTCCGTCCAAACCATAACGGATAAATTCCTTCTCGTCTTTTAAATCCTCATAAGCAGGGTAATCCAAAAGGGGAGTCAAATCGACACGTCTCTGCTCACCGTTATTGAACGTACACAACAAAGTGTGTCCCCCTACATAATCTGCGGCTGTTACTAACAAAATCATAGCTATTGATTTTAACGTTGTACTTTTTCTATTCGCTCACCTCTTTGAGCCTTCTCCCACAATTCAAGCAATCTCATTTCGTGCTGATCAATATATTCATTCACAATCTGAATGGTTTTCGCACTGCCTTTTCCTTCTACCATACGGTCTTTTATGGTAATAACAAACCAATTACCTCTATCCTTAATGTGTAAATGAGGCGGATTATGGTCTTTACCATACATATATATAAGGATGCCTCTAATAATGTCGATAGCACTCATGACATGAATAGCTTTTGCCGCAAAGGTAGCTAAAACCTTCGGATAGGCAAGAAGGCGGAAGGGTTTCTTCACTTTTTGGCCTCATCCTCCCTCACTACGTTTCAACAAACGGAAGCCGATGCGGCAATAGAGGCACTTGCGTTTCTCGCAATACTCACGCCGCAATTGGATCAATGCCTGCGTGTCGCCCGCATGTTTCACGATAAGTCCTCCTTGCTGGAAAGTCGTGATGATGTAGTTACGCTCCGGCTGGATGGATTCTAACAGACGGATGGCCCGTCCACAATACTCCGGCAACTTCTTGTGTTGTCCGTATGCGAAATAGAGCGGTACCACCGTATTGATCAGCAAAATATCACGGGCTTTATCTCCGATCCATTTTTCAGAAGTGGTCGAGACATGCGAGAATTGATAATGCGTCAGCCAATAATCGGAAGGCAACAAACGGAACAGGGCTTTGATCTCTCCAGGGGTATGCGCCTCTATGATTTTGGAGAAAAGGGTATCGTGGCGACACCAGATAGCCGCCAATTGCGCCAACTTCACCTGTGGAAAGCTATGTGGACGCAGACGCAACTGTTTGAAAACAAACTCATCTAACGGAGCCAACGCATATTTCTGTCGCAAAAAAGCATATTCCCGTTGCAGCAAGCGATAGTAGTCGCACGAATAGGTCTCGTTGAGCATACCGGCTTGTCCGAAAAGCATGGCCTCGACCTGCGAACTGCTGATCCGTTGCTTCTGGATACAACGAAAAGGCAGGCTACGCGCCAACCGCTCGAAAGCATCATTATTCACACCAAAACCGAAACTACGGGTCAACGAAACATAGCACACCTCGTTCCAATCACCTTGATAATGGCCCAGGAGTTTCAAGAGATCAGCCGATTTGCGCTCCAGCCGCTCACTCAACAGCGCATCTAACCAACCGGTGATATGCACGGGATCTATCTCGGAGAGGCGTGGCAGGCAGGAGACCGGCAACTCTTTCGAGAGCAACCACTCCACATTCGCTTGAACAGCCGGAGGAACCGGCAACAGCAACATCGGGATCTGCTCTCCTGTGGTACGCACGATCTCCGCATCCGCATCACCCACCACATGCAGGATCACCCCGTCATACGCTTTGTCTTGATCATGATGATGGCGCAACCAATCAGAGGCCCGGTCATGAATCTCCACGCTCCCGGCCCATAAAGTATCTGCTATCCGTATTTTCGCATTGAAAAAATCCGGGCCCGCATCTCGATTCTCAATGCCCGGATCGATGACGGAAACGGGTAATCCCTCCGTTGTACACAAAGGTGAGGGGCCATAAAGCCCGTATTTCCATACATACTGCAAGATTCGCTCCATAAACTTTCATAATCAAGGTTTACGGGCTCAAAGATAAATAGTTTCCGGCAAAAACCAAACGGGTATAGACAGAAATAACCCTCAAAAGTGCGCATTCACTTTTGAGGGTTCTGTATGCTATGCTCAATACTTGAAACTACCACCGCCCAAAAACTCACGCAACAGGGAAGTACCGGGAAGTTGTTCGGTAGGAATCGGATTGAAATAGCGCAGGAAACGACGTAGGCGATAGGCTTCGGCATAAGCCGGACTATCCTCTTTCACCTCCGCCAAGATCGGTTCCGCATAGGGACGCAACGTGGCCAGCTCATAAATCATCGCACTATTAAACATGGCGTCGGCATTCTCCTGATAGGGGAAAATCCACTTATCCTCACCCCGCCGCACGCTGGGCCAACGCAAGATGGTCTGTTCCGCAGAATAGCCTCGGAAGCGGTAATCGCGAATGATGCGACGAAGCAGGCGATTGTCGGTTGTCGGGATCCAGTTGTGGTTATCAAGCGAGATCGTGGTCAGTACGGAGACATAGATCTTATAGGTGCGAGACTGGTCAATGCAACGGGTCAGCTCCGGGTTGAGACCGTGTATGCCCTCCATCACCAACACCGTGTTCTCCTCCATCTTCAACTTATTGCCCTTATAAACCCGTTTGCCCAAATGGAAATCGAAAGTCGGCAGCTCAATCTCCTCTCCGCTGAGCAGCCGCTCCAAGTCTCGATTGAGATAGGGAAGGTCGAGCGTATAGAGCGATTCGAAGTCATATTCGCCCTGTTCGTCTTTGGGGGTATCTTCCCGGTTGAGGAAGTAGTCATCCAACGAGATGCCGATCGGACGCAGCAGGTTGGTCGTGAGTTGCACCTGCAAACGTTTACAGAAGGTGGTCTTTCCGGAAGAGGAAGGTCCGGAAATCAGCACCATGCGCACGCCTTGCTGATAACGTGCGGCAATCTCTTCCGCAATCTTTGCGATCTGTTTCTCTTGCATCGCCTCAGAGACCAAGATCAGCTCTTGCGTATGCCGACGAGCCACCGCACCATTGAGGTCGCCCACATTGTTCAAGCCAATGGTGCGCTGCAAGGTGAGGTGCTCTTTGTAAGCGCCAAACATCTTATCCTGCGGAATGATCGGTTCCAACTGAGTAGGATCATCTCGGTGAGGCACACGCAACAGCAGGCCATCCTTGTAAGGGACTATGTCGAACAGCTGAATGCACCCAGTGGAGGGAGTCAGACAACCATAGAAGAAGTTGACGTAGCCATCCAGCTCATAATAGGAGGTATAGACCATGCCGGCTGATTCAATGAGCTGGGCTTTGTCTTCCAATCCCCGTTCCTTAAAAAGTCGCACAGCTTCTGCCGTCTGCACACGATGCGGCACAAACGGGAAGTCCGCGTCAACCAGCTCCCGCATCCGTGTCTTGAGTTGTGCGATGGTGGCCTCGTCGATCGGCTGCTCCCCATGAATGATGCAGTAGTAGCCCCGCGACACGGGATGCTCCAAGTGCAGAATAGCCGTTGGCCAAAGATCGTTTACCGCTTTAGAAAGAATGTGACACAGCGAACGCACATAAGTGCGCATCCCTGAAAGTTGCGTATAATCCACATACGCAATGTCTTGCGGCTGCCAGCAACGGTAATTGAGACTCTCAGTCTTGTTATTCACCTGTGCATTCATCGGGGGATAATCCAACGGCTCTCCGACTAAAGTATAAATCTCACGCAGCGTCGAACCAATAGGCACCTCTTTATATAAATTGTTATTCTTGCAAAAAATTGTAATTGTATCAGCCATATTTTCTCAGTTATTATTTATAAATTCGCCCCCTAAAGTTAGGAACATTAATCGGATATACCATCCACTTAAACGTAATTTAAATGGACTATTCTTTTTTTGATCTGCTACGGCTGATCGGCTCATTAGGTCTCTTCCTGTATGGTATGAAGATCATGAGTGAGGGATTACAGAAATTCGCGGGCGATAGCTTGCGACGTATTTTAACTGCCATGACGACCAACCGGGTGACGGGAATGCTCACCGGTGTACTGATTACGGCCCTGATCCAGTCCTCTTCGGCGACGACGGTCATGGTCGTTAGTTTTGTTAACGCAGGCTTACTAACGTTGTCTCAATCTATTGGCGTCATTATGGGTGCCAATATCGGTACAACAGTCACGGCCTGGATCATCTCAGCGTTAGGTTTCAAGATTGACATTGCGGCGTTTGCCCTTCCCCTCTTGGCCTTTGCCATCCCGCTCTTCTTCTCTAATAAGAGCTCACGGAAGTCAATGGGTGAGTTCGTCTTCGGTTTCGCCTTCCTGTTCATGGGTTTGCAGAGCTTGAAAGCCAACGCCCCCGATTTGGGAGCTAACCCGGATATGTTGGCCTTTGTGCAGAATTACACCGACATGGGTTTCCTTTCCATTATTCTCTTCCTGTTCATTGGAGCTATCTTGACCATGATCGTGCAGGCCTCAGCGGCTACGATGGCGATCACCTTGATCATGTGTGCGAACGGATGGATCGACTATCATTTAGGCGTGGCGTTAGTATTGGGCGAGAATATCGGAACCACCATCACGGCCAACTTGGCGGCTTTGACCGGTAACACGCAGGCACGTCGGGCAGCCTTGGCCCATTTAGCGTTCAACGTGTTTGGTGTGATCTGGGTATTGCTCCTGTTCTACCCCTTCACAAATGCGGTCTCTTGGTTCGTGGAGAACGTGATGGGTGTGAGCGACCCGGCGGTAGCGGTATCATTTAAGTTGGCGGCTTTCCACACGGCGTTCAACATCAGCAACACCTTCATCATGATCTGGTTCGTGAAGTTTATCGAAAAGACAGTTTGCACATTGATCAAACCCAAAGTGGAGGACGAGGAGTATCGCTTGCGTTTCATTTCGGGAGGTATGCTCTCTACGGCAGAGCTCTCTATCCTGCAGGCACATAAGGAGATCTCCCTGTTTGCCGAGCGTACGGCCCGCATGTTAGGCATGGTGCGAGAGCTGTTCTATGAGAAGAACGAGGAGGCCTTCTTGAAGACCTATGCCCGGGTGGAGAAATATGAGAGTATCAGCGACCGCATGGAGATCGAGATTGCCAACTACCTGACGCAGGTGTCGGAGGGTCGTTTGAGCTCCGAGAGTAAGGAGGAGATCCGTATCATGCTTCGTGCCGTCTCCGAGATCGAGAGTATCGCCGATTCTTGTAACAACATGGCACGCAGCATCAAGCGGCGCAACGAGTTCAAGTCGGTCTTCACCGATAGCCAGAACAAGCACCTCGATCACATGTTTGAGTTAGTGTCCAAGGCTTTGACCCGCATGACCTATATCTTGAGCAAGAACGAGGCGACCCACGAGGACATCAACCCCTCTTACAACATCGAGAACGAGATCAACAATTATCGCAACCAGTTGAAGAGCCGCAACATCGAGGACATCAACAACAAGGAGTATCAATACCAAGATGGTGTCTATTACATGGACTTGGTCGGCGAGAGCGAGAAATTGGCCGACTATGTGTTAAATGTAGTACAAGCGGTGATCGAGAAGAAAATATAACGTACTTTTGCTCCGTATAGCAACCGAAAGCCCTTGCCTGCTATCAGTGTCAAGGGCTTTTTTAATGAAAAGAACAGGATGAAAAAAGGGTATGTAGTATTTCTCTGGAGCCTATTATGGGTTGGCTTGAGTGCTTGCGACAAGGAGGAGGTACGGATCACAGACACCAACCAAGTGAATAACTGGATTGAGGAGACCATGCGGGCGAATTATCTTTGGTATGACGAATTACCAGATAAATCCCAACTCAATTTCAGCGCCGACCCCGAAACCTTCTTCAACAGCCTGCTCTCCGACAAAGATGGCAAGGAGATCAACGGCTCCCTCCACCATTTCTCGACCATCGAGAAAAGCGCTACCACCAAGGCGATCCTCGATGAGCAGAACTCCTATGGATTTGATTTCGCGGTAACGAAGCTACAGACCAAAGAGCAGCAGACCTTCAACATCGCCCTGGTGATCTACGTGTTGCCCAACTCTCCGGCAGCAGAGGCGGGATTGCGCAGAGGCGATTGGATCTTAGGAGTCAATGGCGAGTTAGGCTCCATCAGCGAAGACTACAACAGCCTGCGCAGTGGCGAGAAAGCCACGCTCTATATCGCCGATTATGACCGAGAGAAAAAGAGTTTTGTGAATGCCCGCAACCTCACGATCGCAGCCTCACGGGCGGTGGAAGACACCCCTTTTCTCAAAGACTCTGTCTATCAAGTGGGCGGCAAAACAGTGGGCTATTTGATGTACAACCATTTTGCTTCAGATCCTGAAGGCTACAAAGGGAGCGCTTACAACGAGCAAATGGCAGCTCTCTTCGCCCGCTTCAAGCAGCAGGGTGTCAACGAGTTTATCCTCGACTTACGTTACAATGGAGGTGGTTTGCTTACCTGTGCGCAGCTATTGGCCTCCTTCTTGGCCCCCTCGTCGGCACTGGGCCAAGTGTTCTGCAAGGAGGTGTACAACGATTTGAATCAATCAAAAAATCAATCCGTGAAGCTCTTGCGCACGACTGAGGTATTGGCGGGCAACCTGAACCTGCAGCGACTCTATGTCTTGACCGGCACAAGCACCGCCTCCTCTTCGGAGTTGGTGATCAACGGGCTACGTCCTCTTATGGGGCAAGAGCAGGTGCGCCTGATCGGACGAACCACGTTGGGCAAGACCGTAGGTATGACTATCTACGACCAATCGTCGAAATATGGCTGGATCATGCAGCCTATCACCTTCTATGTCTTCAATGGAGAAGGCAAGGCAGACTATGCCGATGGCTTCACGCCAGATGTGGAGGTCAACGAGTATGAGCAGACCTTGGGACAGTTTGGCACGACCGACGATCCGCTGTTCGCGCAAGCAATGGCGGAAATCAGCGGAACGGCTCCCCTCAAGGCGGCGCAAGCGGACCCCCTCCCCTTCCAGCTGCAGGAGGTGAACGCCCGACGCGGCAACGGTGTGATTACAACAGAACAGCATAGCTATTAAAAAAACAGGAAGAACGATGAGTATTGGAAAATGGATTGGAGGCATCTTGGGCTTTGTGGCCCTGGGCCCATTAGGCGCACTGGCAGGTATCATATTAGGTTCACTCTATGATGACAAAGAGCAGGAAGGACAAGGAGAGGCGTATGCCGACCCGAGGCGAGGCGAACGCAACGGCTTTCTCTTCTCCATGCTGGTCATGGCCTCCTATATCATACGGGCAGACGGCAAGATCATGCACAGCGAGATGGAGTATGTACGGCAATTCTTGCGTCGAAACTTTGGCGAGATGGCCGTGGAGGAGGGACAGCAGATCTTGCTGCGCCTCTTTGAGCAGGCCAAACGGATGGATCAAGAGCAGCCCTGGGGCTTTCGGCAGACCATTCAAGACTGCGGTCGGCAGATAGCGCAGCAGGTACGTTATGAGGAGCGGCTGCAATTGTTAGCCTTCTTGGCCGAGATTGCCAAGAGCGATGGCCAAGTCTGCGCCGCGGAGATCCAAGCACTGAAAGAGGTAGCTGCGGCGATGGGACTATCCGAGCAAGAGGTAGAGTCTATGCTCAACTTGCGAGGCGATTCGTTGGAGGAGGCCTATAAGGTATTGGAGATCGCTCCCTCCGCGACCGACGATGAGGTGAGAGCCGCTTATCGCCGTTTAGCGGTGACCCATCATCCCGACAAGGTTGCCAATCTCGGAGAAGATATTCGCCGGGCAGCCACAGAGAAATTCCAACGCATCAATGAGGCGAAAGAGAAAATCTACAAGGCCAGGGGGATGAAATAAATTATCCCATCTTGTTGATTCGTTCATTCAGCATCCGGATCTTGTCGAGCAGCTGACTGAACGGCAGTGAATCCCCATAGATCATGGTTTCCTGCATCTCCTCATAGTCCTTCTTCCATTCCTCCACAATGCTTTCTGGTGGAACTATCTGCAGGGTGGCGGGCTGTAAGGTGTCATAGTCGAAACCACGCAAGCCAATGAAAGTGCGGCGATGGTCGATGACCGACTGATAGAGTGCTTTGTTCTGCAAGGCTTCCTCCGCAATCGGCGTATCTATAATCTGACCAATGTCGTAAAGGTGTCTCGACATACGTTCCGTACGCATGTTCTCCTTCGGCTTGGCAAATTCCTCATGCAACAGGAACACCTTTTCAAGGAACGTGCGTTGCGGCAGCACGGCACGGACTTCAAACTCTTTTTCCGTGAAGGGAGCCTTCGTAAATACCTCGTCGATGAACGACCGCAGTTTGACGGGAGTGACCGGTTCGCTCATAGAACGGCCGCTGACCTCAATGATGACCTTGGGACGAATATAGCTATTGTCGTCAAAAGCGGGATGATAGGCAACCTCTATGATTTCAGGATCGGTCGTCGTCACGGGAGTGATGTTCACAGAAACAGTAAACGTTTCCCTGGAAATGCCGTCCCGGACGAGTTGCTCCGCCAAGTCATATTGCAGCCTTTCCCTGACAAACGAGCAGGAGGCACGGCGCAGTTTGTCGCTTATCTGAGTCTTCGACAGCTTTCCGTTGAAACCAAGATATTCCCGGTCTATGGCTATGTCGGCATCCTCAGACATTCGGCTGATGAGATGCCAGCACTTGCTCAGATTGGTACCGCCCTTGAAGG